>Ga0206887_10035_pt2 | contig 29574 bp, 18 predicted proteins | sample Alteio_BWOrgHeat_89_FD_153248 | JGI IMG/M metagenome (GOLD analysis project Ga0206887, IMG submission 153248) | Enriched cells from forest soil in Barre Woods Harvard Forest LTER site, Petersham, Massachusetts, United States - Alteio_BWOrgHeat_Nextera3 ...
GGCAAATCTCCAGCATGTGCGCCCCGAGCACGAGCTTGTTGTCCGGCTGCAAATGATACGTATAATCTTCCATGAACGATGTGCCGCCGGCGAAGGCGATTGGAAGACGGCCGCGCTGGTGCGAGCGATGAAGGTGATGGCGACAGGGCTTCGCGGCGGCACATCGTTCATGGAAGATTATACGTATCATTTGCAGCCGGACAACAAGCTCGTGCTCGGGGCGCACATGCTGGAGATTTGCCCGAGCATTGCGGACGGGAAGGCGTCGCTGGAGGTGCATCCGCTGGGCATCGGCGGCAAAGCGGACCCGGCGCGCCTGATTTTTAACGGGGCGACTGGTCCCGCGCTGAACGCGGCCCTGATGGATTTTGGCAATCGCTTCCGCCTGCTCGTCAATGAAGTGGATTGTGTCGCCCCGAAACAGGCGATGCCGAAGTTGCCAGTGGCGCGGGCGCTTTGGAAATGCCGACCAAATTTTGAGGACGCGTGCACGGCCTGGATTTATGCGGGGGGCGCGCATCATACGGGATTCAGCCACGTCGTGACGACGGAGATGCTGGAGGATTTCGGCACGATGGCCGGGCTGGAAGTGGTCGTGATTGATACGGACACGAAGATCCGGCAGTTCAAACACGAGCTTGCCTGGAACGATGCCGCGTATGGGTTGAAGGGTGGCTGGGTGTCGTAAGATTATCGCGAGTTATGCGTGCCCTGAAAAATATCCTGGCACTGGCGGGCGTGGTTTTGGTTGCCACGGCTGTCTGTGGCGATGTTAAAACGGATGTCGCATTGCAGGCGCAGCCGTTTCCATTGTCGCAGGTGCGGTTGTTGGACAGTCCGTTCAAGCAGGCCATGGACCTGGACGGGAAATATCTTTTAAGCCTGGAGCCGGACCGGCTTTTGAGTTGGTTTCGCAAGGAGGCCGGGCTGCAACTGAAGGCGCCGGTTTATGGCGGGTGGGAATCATCGGGATTGGCCGGGCATACGTTGGGGCATTATCTTTCCGCGTGCTCGCTGATGTATGCGTCTACGGGTGACCCGCGTTATAAGGAGCGGGTGGATTATGTGGTGAGCCAGCTTGCCGAATGCCAGCAGGCGAACGGCCACGGTTACATCGCGGCGATTCCCAACGGCAAAGTAATTTTCGGAAAGGTCGCGCACGGCGAAATTGATACGAAGGGTTTCGGGCTTAACGGCGGATGGTCGCCGTGGTACACGATTCACAAGGAACTGGCGGGGTTGATTGACAGTTATTCTCTTTGCGGCGACAAACAGGCGCTGGTCGTGGCGACGAACCTGGCGAATTGGGTGGACGCCACTACGACCAACCTGACCGATGAACAATGGCAGACAATGCTGGTGTGCGAATACGGCGGGATGAACGAAGGGCTGGCAAATCTCTACAGCCTGACCGGAAACCCGAGGTATCTGGAGGTGGCCAGGAAATTTTATGATCATGCGGTCCTCGATCCGCTGGCGGCCGGCACGGACGATCTCACCCGCAAACATTCGAATACGCAAATTCCAAAAATCATTGGCCTCGCGCGGTTGTACGAGTTGACCGGTGACCAGAAGTACGCGAACACGGCGCAATTTTTTTGGGACCGTGTCGCACTGAATCGATCATTTGTGATTGGCGGGAATGGCGACGGGGAACATTTTTTTTCGACGAACAATTGGGCCGGTCATCTTTCCGCCGCAACGGCCGAGACGTGCTGCACGTACAACATGCTCAAGCTTACGCGGCATCTCTTCGAATGGCAGCCGAACGCCGCAGAAATGGATTTTTATGAGCGCGCGCTTTACAACGACATTTTGGCATCGCAGGACCCACAAACGGGGATGTTTGTCTATCTCATGCCGCTGAACCCGGGCGGTTTCAAAACGTTTTCCACGCCGGAAAATTCTTTCTGGTGCTGCGTCGGCACCGGCATGGAAAATCACGCCAAGTACGGAGACACGATTTATTTTCACAATGAGAATTCGCTTTGGGTGAATTTGTTTATTCCGTCGCAGCTTGCGTGGGCAGAGAAAAAGATCGACGTGACCCAGGAAACTAAATTTCCGGACAGCGACAAGACCCGGCTGTCTTTTAAATGTGACGGGCCGTCGCAGCTCGTGCTCAAAATACGCTGGCCGGCGTGGGCGGATAAAATTTCTGTCCGGGTGAATGGCCGGAAACAAAAAATTGACGGCCAGCCGGGGTCGTATGTGACGGTTGACCGCAAATGGCGTAACGGTGACCATGTGGACATCGAGTTGCCGATGAAACTTCACATTGAGCCGCTGCCCGCTTCAACGAACATCATGGCCTTGCTCGATGGCCCGATTGTCCTCGCGGGAGACCTGGGCACCAACGGGATGCCTGCGGATGTTTACGCGGCCGACCAAACCAAGTACGTAAAATGGCTGGCGCCGCCAGTGCCGGTGCTTGTCGCTGATAGTCCGGAACAACTGCTTGAGCATATTCGTCCGACGGATGAGCCGTTGGTTTTTCAGACACATGATTTGGGAAAACCGAATGACGTGACACTGATGCCGTTTTACCAGGCAAATCACAAACGTTATACGGTTTATTGGAAGGTGGACAGCGCGGAGGAATCCAACCAAACTTCAGCAGACATAAAAACTTCAATGGGGTTGTAAATCCCATTGCAAAAAACGACATCAAATCTGTGACGAACAAATATACTATCGGACTTGATTACGGCACCAACACAGTGCGGGCGCTCATCGTGAATGTTGCGGATGGTGAGGAAATCGCAAGCGCGGTTTGGCCGTACGCGCACGGAACGCAGGGTGTGATTCTTTCGCGAGACCCGAACCTGGCGCGGCAGCATCCGGCCGACTATCTCAAGGGAGCGGAGGTGACTATAAAAGCGGTCCTGGCCGCGGCGAAGAAAAAGCTTCGCCATTTTTCGCCGGAACAAGTCATCGGCATCGGCGTGGACACGACCGGCAGCAGTCCGTTGCCGGTGGATGCGGAAGGCCAGCCGCTGGCATTTGATAAAAAATTTGCCGCCAATCCCGACGCGATGACATGGTTGTGGAAAGACCACACGGGCGTGGCCGAGGCGGCGGAAATTACCGAAACGGCAAAAAAGATTCGTCCGCAATACACAGCCAAGTGCGGCGGGACATATTCCAGCGAATGGTTTTTTAGTAAAATTTTTCATTGCCTGCGGGTCGCGCCAAAAGTTTTTGATGCCGCTTATTCGTGGATGGAGCTGGCGGATTATGTTCCGGCCGCGCTTACTGGCACCGAACATTTGAGCAAACGGACGGTGGGCGTTTGCGCCGCGGGGCATAAAGCGATGTGGAATGCGGGGTGGGGAGGTTATCCTGATAAAGAATTTCTTTCTACGCTGCATCCCAAGCTCGGCGCGTTACGTGCGCGCTTGTGCGAACGGGTTGCCAGCGTGGACCAGGCCGTCGGCGGGCTCACGGCTGGCTGGGCAAAGCGTACCGGATTGCCGGCGGATATTCCGGTTGCCGTGGGCGCGTTTGATGCGCACCTGGGCGCGGTCGGCAGCGGCGTTGCGCCGGGAATATTGGTGAAAATTATTGGAACGAGTACGTGCGATATTGCGATTTGTCCGAATGGCCAGAAACTCGCGGATGTTCCCGGTCTTTGCGGCATTGTGGATGGCAGCGTGCTGCCGGGGTATTTTGGGTTGGAAGCCGGACAATCAGCCGTGGGCGATATTTTTAATTGGTGGGTGCATTACATCCAGCCGTATGGAGATAAGTTGTCGCACAAACATCTCGATGCGGAGGCGATGAAACTGAAAGCCGGCGAATCCGGTTTGCTGGCTTTGGATTGGAACAACGGCAACCGGACTATCCTGGTTGACCAGCGATTGACGGGTCTGCTCGTCGGGCAGACGCTTTATACATCGCCGGCGGAGATTTACCGGGCGCTCATCGAGGCGACGGCTTTTGGCGCGTTGACCATTATCAATCGCTTCGAGGAGTATGGCGTCAAAATTTCGCAAGTCGTCAATTGCGGTGGTATTGCTGAAAAGAGCGCCATCACCATGCAAATTTACGCGGACGTCACGGGCCGGCCGATGAAAGTTACCGGATCGTCACAGACATGCGCGCTTGGTTCGGCGATAGCGGGCGCGGTCGTGGCCGGGGTACATAAGGATTTTGCGACAGCGCAACGTGCCATGGCATGTTCCACACCGAGGATTTACCAGCCGAATTCCGGGGCAAACAAAATTTACCGCGAATTGTACCCGCTTTACAAAGACCTCCATGACGCTTTTGGAACAAAAAGCTGGAACGGCAATTTGTACCATGTGATGAAGCGGCTGATTGAAATCCGGAACGCCGTTAGGAAATGATTTATGCTTGAAGAGTTGAAAACCAAAGTGTGTGAAGCGAACCTCGACCTGGTCCGCAAAGGTTTGGTCATCGAAACCTGGGGCAATGCCAGCGGAGTGGACCGTGGGCGCGGGCTGATGGTCATCAAACCATCCGGCGTGTCGTATGACATCATGAAGCCGGAGCACATGGTTGTGGTTTCGCTGGCTGACGGAAAAGTAGTTGAGGGAAAGCTCAAGCCAAGTTCCGATACGGACACGCACCAGGTGCTTTACCGCGCGTTCAAACACATCGGCGGCATCGTGCATACGCACAGTCTTTATGCGACGGCCTGGGCGCAGGCGCAGCGCGGTTTGCCGAGTTATGGCACAACGCAGGCGGATTATTGGCATGGTGACGTTCCCTGCACGCGTGTGCTGACTGCCAGCGAAATCAAAAATGATTACGAAGCCAACACGGGGAAAGTCATCGTTGAGACGTTTAAGAAGTTGAAATTTGATCCGCTGGAACATCCTGCCACGCTGGTGGCCAGCCACGGGCCGTTCACGTGGGGGAAAAATGTTGCCGAGGCGGTACATAACGCGGGGGTGCTGGAATTCATCGCCCAACTCGCCGGCGAAACGCTGCGGATTAATCCGAAATTGAAGCCCATGCAATCGGTTTTGCTGAGCAAGCATTTCCTCCGGAAACACGGGCCGAATGCGTCCTACGGACAGAAGTGAAATAATGGCTGTTGTAAAGAAATGAAAAAAATTCTGGCCTTCGCTGCCTTTGTTATCGCTGCTGCGAATTCACTTGCGGCCGATACCAACCAGCCGGCGCTTTATCTCGATACCAATCAGCCCGTGGACGTGCGCGTCGCTGATTTGATTTCCCGGCTGACGCTCGAAGAGAAAGCGACATTGCTGAACCATATCGGCCCAACCGTCCAGCGATTCAACATTCGTGCCGACCAATGGAACCAGTGTCTGAACGGCGTGCAGTGGGACCGGCCAACGACGCTTTTTCCGATTTGCCTGGGGATGTCGGCGACGTGGGACACGAATCTTGTTTGCGAAACGGCGAGCACGTTGTCCGATGAAGCGCGCGCGATTTATAACATCTGGCATTTGGATCCAAAAGCACCGGGCCAGCACAAGGGGCTGATTTACCGCGACCCGGTCATCAACATCGAGCGAAATCCTTATTGGGGCCGCAATCTTGAATCGTGGGGTGAAGACCCGTTTCTTACCGGGCGCATGGCGGTGAATTATGTTCGCGGCTTGCAGGGTGACGATCCGCATTATTTGAAAATTGCCGCGACGTTGAAGCATTTCGCGGTCAATAATGTGGAGACTGACCGCCAAAAATTAAGCGCCACGGTACCGGAACGGATGCTGCATGAATACTGGTTCCCGCACTGGCGCGATGCTGTCATTGAAGGTCAGGCGTCGTCGGTCATGGCCAGCTATAACGCCATCAACGGCACGCCGAACAATATCAATCACTGGCTGCTAACCGACGTTTTGAAAAACGATTGGGGCTTCCAGGGCTTTGTGGTTTCAGATTTGGGCGGCGTTCACACGATGGTGCAGGGCCATGAGAAAAACAAGATGAACTACGAAGATGCCGTCGCGCAATCGCTGATGGCCGGCTGCGATTTTTCGGACAAGGAATTTCAGGACAATATTCCCGCGGCCGTGCGGGATGGAAGATTAAGCGAGGCGCGTTTAGACGATGCCTTGACACGCCTCCTCCGCGTGCGGTTTCGTTTGGGAGAATTTGACCCGTTCGACAGCGTTCCCTATAGCAAAATTTCTCCCGATGTGATTAACAGCGCGGAGCATCGGGCGCTTGCCCTGAAAGTGGCACAGGAATCTATCGTGCTGTTAAAAAATGAAGGGCATTTTTTGCCGCTCGATAAAGACAAAATCAAAACCATTGCTGTGCTGGGACCGCTGGCGGACAGGGTTTTGCTTAATAACTATAATGGAAAACCGCCGGAATGCGCAACGGCGCTACAAGGAATTAGAGACTATGTCGGGCCAAATACACAGGTCCTTTACGGCATGGGCGGTGTTATTTCCAATGAACCTCTCGATAAATCGGAAGAATTGCAAAAGGCGGTTGAACTCGCGCGCAAAGCGGATGTAGTGATCGTTTGTGTGGGCACGACGTCGGCGATTGAGCAGGAAGGGCGCGACCGCAAAACACTGGCATTGACCGGTAACCAGGAAGCGCTGGTCGAAGCCGTTCGTGCCGCGAATTCAAAAACAATCGTCGTGGAAATGAGCGCCGGGCCACTGACGGTCCCGTGGATTGCAAAAAATGTTCCGGCGATTCTGCAGGCGTGGTGGCCCGGCGAAGAGGGAGGACATGCGATTGCCGATGTGCTGTTCGGCGATGTCAATCCGGCCGGCCGCCTGCCGCACACGGTTTACGCCAGTGAAGCGCAAGTCCCGCCTGTGAGCGATTATGATGTGACGCACGGTTTTACCTACATGTACCTAAACGGTCCGCCGTTGTTTCCCTTTGGCCACGGTTTGAGCTATACCACGTTCAAGTATTCAAACTTGAAATTGTCGGCAAAAAAAATTTCCGCCGATGGCTCCGTTGAAATCCAATTCGATGTGAAAAATACCGGCCCGCGCGCCGGTGACGAAGTACCGCAGCTTTATGTTCATCAGCAGAAAAGCAATGTTAAGGTCCCGGCGAAGGAACTGCGGGGTTTTGAACGAATTCATTTGGAACCTGGTGAAACTAAAATGGTGGCGTTCACATTGCCCGCATCAAAGTTGGCGCTTTGGGACGAAACGACGCATGGGTTTATCGTTCAGCCTGGGGAATTTAACATTTTTGTAGGCGCCTCTTCCGCCGATATCCGGCTCAAAAATAAAATCTCTGTGCTTCCCTAATTTCGGCGGGACATGCAATTTATCCACGCGAATGACCAGTAAAATCATTGTGTCCGTCGCTAAATACCTTGGCGCCATTCCAAATCGCCTGCAACTGGCCGGCGGCTGGATTGACCAGCCATTTGTTTCCCGGCATAACCCCAGGCCTCCCGGTTCGATGGTCGTCGTGCAAATTGAGCCGGATTTTCGTCCGATGGATCGTTCCGGCATTGCGAGCGGCACTCGCGCCGTAGCCATGAAACTTTGGAAGGGCAGGCTGCCAAACCGCCCGTACGACGAACTGGTTCGCAAACTTTACGACGCCGAAAATAAAGGCAAGGCAGAGCCCAGTGGTTCGCAGGACATGATTGGATTGATTTATCCAGGTGTGAACCGGCTGGATTATGATTTCAATCAAGATGGTGGTGTCTTTCCAGCACATATTGAATCCTGCAACAGTTCCAAAGTTGCCAGATGGCTGGGAAGCGTTTTGCATCTCATTGCTGTTGAGCCGCGCCCGGAAGGTTACAGTCCGTTGGGTAAAAAAAATCTCCAGCCCAGGTGGGTCGCCCAGCTTGGGCAATCCGGAAGAGATTGCTACGAGGCTATTGTACGGATGGATGCAAATGCGCTTGGGCAATCCCTTAACCTGACCATGAAATGCTGGGAGACATTGCTTCCGCATGTCGTCCGGCATCCGCTGTTGCAGGTGGATTTAATGCCATTACTCAAGGCCTATCAAAAGCAATATCCCGGCGCGATGTATTCGGGTTGCGGCGGCGGTTATTTGATTGTGGTTTCTGAAAAACCCGTGGCAGGAGCGTTTCGGGTCACTGTCCGTACGTCTTCAAAATGAGTTCAACAAAACAAGTTATCGTCTCCGGCGGATTTGATGACATCCGGTCGCGCGATTTGCGCTTTCTGGAAGAGGCTGCAAAATTGGGAGAGTTAATGGTATGGCTCTGGCCTGATGCCCTATTGCAAAAACTTACCGGCAAAGCTCCGAAATTTCCACTGGCAGAGCGCAGTTATTTTCTCAATGCCGTCCGTTATGTCTCGCGGGTTGTTGAGGCAGACCCGGCTGTTGATTTTAATACCCTGCCGGAGAACTTTCATCCGGGCATTTGGGTAGATTACGAACCGACGGCGAATCCGGCCCGTGAAAAATTTGCGGCGAATAACAAAATCAACTATCGCGTTTTTACGGCTGCTGAACTGAGTGGTTTTCCCGAACCTCCGCCGATGCCTTCTGCGCCGGGCCGGAAGAAAGTTGTCGCTACCGGCTGTTTTGATTGGTTTCACTCCGGGCACGTGCGATTTGCCGAAGAAGCATCCACTTACGGCGATTTTTATCTTTGTCTAGGCAGCGATGCCAATGTGCGGTTACTCAAGGGCGAAGACCATCCTTTGTTAACCCAGGAAGAGCGCCGCTATGTCGTTGGCTCAATCAAATTCGTGAAGCAGGCGCTCATCACCACTGGGTCCGGCTGGCTGGATGCCGATCCGGAAATCCGGCGCCTCAAGCCGGACATTTATATTGTGAATGAAGAAGGCGACAAAGGCGGCAAGCGGGAGTATTGCCAGAAGCTCGGCATCGAATATCTCGTTTTGAAGCGAATGCCAGCCAAGGGCCTGCCCAATCGTTCCAGCACGGAATTGCGGGGATTTTGATTGCGGAGCGAAGGCTGAAGCCATAACCAGATTTGGCGATTCAATCGGATGTGGCTTTTATTTAGTCTGTCGTATCGCCCGACTCATGATGAAAAAAACCAAACTAAAATTTGTTTTTCTTGTCGCGCTTTGTCTCGCCGCAAGAATTTCACTCGCTGATAGCACCATTTCCCTCGCCGGAGAATGGCGCTTCGCCCTCGACCGTAACGGTGTGGGGACAAAGGAAAATTGGTTCGCGAAAGATCTTCCGGACAAAATCCAGTTGCCAGGCGTCCTCGAAACACAGGGATATGGCGATGAAATCAGTATTTCCACGCCGTGGGTGTTGACCCTTTACGACCATTTTTGGTATTTGCGCGCGGACTACGCAGCGTACACGAATGCGGGCAGCGTGAAAGTGCCGTTCATCAGCCAGCCGCCGCGGCATTATCTTGGCGCAGCATGGTACCAGCGCGATATTGAGATTCCAACGGGTGCGAATAATAAGCGTGTTGTGTTATTTCTCGAACGGCCGCATTGGAAGACAACTGTCTGGCTCGATAATCAGGAAATTGGCTCGGACATCAGCCTTTGTACGCCGCATGAATATGATCTGGGTTTCGTGCCACCGGGCAAACATCGCCTGACCATCCGCGTGGACAACCGCATGATTCTCCCTTACCGGCCCGATGCGCACAGTGTGTCCGATTCACTCGATGACGCATGGAACGGCATCGTTGGGAAAATTGAACTGCGCCTGACACCGCCGGTGTGGATTGATGACGTGCAGGTTTTTCCGGACGTCAAAAATAAATCCGCGCTCGTAAAAGTGCGAATTGGAAATATTTCTGGTAAAGCAGGCTCAGGAACGCTTTCGCTCGGTTGCGCCCCGGGGAATCCTGACGATACCTATCGGCGGCAAGTGATGGTATCAAAGCCCGAAAATATTAGCTGGAACACAAATGAAACGTCGTTTCAGTTTTCCGTTCCGGTTGCAAATTATAATTGGATCTGGGACGAATTTCATCCAACCGAACAATTTATTGGTCTGGAGTTAAAAAGCGATCAAATCGATGAGTTGCGGGAAGTGTATTTTGGTTTCCGCGATTTTCATGCCGAAAGAAATCAATTCATTCTCAACGGACGCCCGATTTATTTTCGCGGGACGCACTTCGGCGGCGACTTCCCGTTGACCGGCTATCCGCCAACGGATGTTGCGTCCTGGAAGAAAATTATTGAAACCTGCAAAAGCTATGGCCTGAACCACATGCGGTTTCACTCCTGGTGTCCGCCCGAAGCGGCGTTTGAGGCGGCGGATGAACTCGGCTTTTACCTGCAAGTCGAGTGCGGCATGTGGAATTCATTTACCCCGGGCGACCCAATGGAAAAACAGCTTTATTCTGAGACCGAGCGAATCGTCCGCGATTTTGGAAATCATCCCTCTCTCATGCTGATTTCCGCCAGCAATGAGGCCCATGGGGACTGGACGCATGTTTTACCGGACTGGGTGAAACATTTTCGTGCGGAAGACCCGCGCCATCTCTATACGCCGGACACCGGTTGGGCACTAATTGATTCGCCGGACCAGCCCATCAACGGTGGCGCGGACTATTTGGCCATTGGCCGTGTCGGGCCGGACCGTTTGCGTGGGGAGAGCGGCTGGTTTGGAAGTGATTTTGGCGATTCCATCGCCGGCGTAAACGTGCCCATCATTTCGCATGAGGTCGGGCAATGGTGCGCGTATCCCGATTTTGACGTCATTAAGAAATTCACCGGTTTCATGCAGCCCGGAAATTTTGAAATTTTCAAGAACTCCGCCGCCGCTCACGGTGTTTTGGAGCAGGATAAAAATTTCGCCTGGGCTTCGGGGCGGTTCCAGCTCGAATGTTACAAGGAGGAAATTGAGGCGAACCTCCGCACGCCCGGCCTAAGCGGATTTCAGTTGCTCGACTTGCACGACTATACAGGGCAGGGGACGGCGCTCGTCGGCTTGCTCGATCCGCTTTGGGAGAGCAAGGGTTATACGACGCCGGATGAATTTACAAAATTCTGCAACCCCGTGGTTCCGCTGGCATGGCTGCACAAACGGGTTTTTACGACGGATGGAAAACTAGACGCGGACATTGGCGTGGCGAATTTTGGTTCGGAAACACTAAGCAACGCTCTTGTTCGGTGGGAGATTCACGATGCCAAGGGAAAGATTGTCGGTTCTTGTCCTTCCAATTTGGAGCGGAATATTCCGGCAGGTTTCAAAGACAAATGCCTCAATTTCAGCATGGGCTTGAGCCAATTGCCTGCCCCTGCGCCATATAAAATGGTTGTCCTGGTAGATTCTCAAAACAAGCATTTCGAAAATGATTGGAACTTCTGGCTCTATCCCGCGCAGATTTCCGATGCGATTCCTGCGGATGTCCTTGTGACCAGTTCCTGGGGTGATGCGGAAACGAAGCTGGCCGCTGGCGGGAACGTTTTATTTCTGCCGCGCAATGCTGATTTGAACTGGGACAGCCCGCCCCTGGCGCGCGTGCCGATCTTTTGGAACGCCCTGATGGGGCCGACCTGGAGCCGGATGCTTGGACTTTGGTGTAATACAAATCACCCCGGGCTAGCCGAATTTCCCACGGAGCCAAACTGTGACTGGCAATGGACGGAACTGTTGCGGAATACCCGTGTGATTAACCTCGACCGATTGCCGGCTGCCTTGCAGCCGATTGTTTGGGCCGTTGACGATTGGAACCGGAACTACAAACTCGGTTTAATATTCGAGGCCAGAGTCGGCCCGGGAAAATTGGTTGTTTGTCCCATTGATTTAAACAACAACCCAAGCCCCGTTGCGCGGCAATTGCGCCGCTCGCTGATGGATTACATGGCCGGTTCGCAATTCCAACCAAAGACGGAAATCTCTCCGGCGGATTTCGAGAGTTTGTATTTTGACACGCGCATTATGCATCAACTTGGCGCTACGGCCACGGCCGATGGCCGCCGTGCCGATGAAATCGTTGATGGCGATCCGAATACTTTCTGGTCGAGCGCCGATGCGCGCGGCCGTGGTCCCGGGCATCCACACCGGATCGAAATCAGCTTCCCAAAACCGATCGCTATGGATGGGCTGATTGTAATGCCGCGGCAAAACCAGCGTGAACACCAGGGCGACATTCATGATTATAAAATCGAAAGCAGTGACGATGGGACCAGCTGGCAGGAAATAACCAGCGGACAATTGGCTTCCACCTTTGATGAGCAAAAAATTGTGTTTGGCAAAACCGTCACGGCCAAAGAACTAAGACTGACGGCGATTTCAGGCTTTGGCACAGATCACGCCGCGGCACTGGCCGAATTGGCGGTTATTTACGCCGGGCCAAAAATCATGGACAATACCGCAACGGAAATGGAATACAAAAACGTCCGCACGGCATCGCCGGATATTGATGCCGGGGGCGGACCGGCGAAGCCAAACCGACAATAATTCATTTTGTAGCATACCCAGTGTGAAATAAATTTATGAAACGACTGTCCTTTCTGATAGCCAGCCTTTTTTTGACGGGACTTTTACCGCTTTGGGCCGCGCCGCTCGAAATCACGATTCAAACGCCGCCACCTGCGGGGACGGGCTATTTCGAATTTGGCACAGATAAAAGTCCACGCGGAGATGAAATTTCATTGAATAGCCGCAGCCTATTATTCAATGGCCAGCCGTGGTTCCCGGTTATGGGAGAATTTCAAAACTCGCGCGTTCCCGAAAACGAATGGCGCGACGAACTGTTAAAAATGAAGGCGGGCGGAGTGGACATTGTCTCCACGTATGTTTTCTGGATACACCAAGAGGAAATCAAAGGCCAGTGGGATTGGACGGGCCAGCGTGACCTGAAAAAATTTGTCCAAACGTGCAACAACGCCGGCTTAAAGGTCATCGTTCGTTGTGGCCCCTGGTGTCACGGTGAAGTCCGCAACGGCGGGCTGCCGGACTGGGTTGTTGCCCACAAGGATTGGAAGCTTCGTTCCACGGATACCAATTTTCTCGCCGCGGTGAAAATTCTTTACTCGCAAATTGCCGACCAGTTGCACGGCGAACTTTGGAAAGACGGCGGCCCGGTCATCGGTATCCAGTTGGACAATGAATTTGGCGGTTCGCCAAAATATTTATTGGCTTTGAAGGAAATGGCCATTGATTGTGGCCTCGACGTGCCGCTTTACACCAAAACCGGCTGGCCGGCCATGCGCGCGCCCGTGCCTCTCGGCCAATTACTGCCTCTCTTTGGCACATACCCCGACGGTTTTTGGGAGCGCAAGCTTACCCCCATGAATGGCGATGCCTGGGAGAGTTTCGCTTTCAAAATTACCCGTACTGACACCGGCGTTGGCGATGACGAGTTAGGAAATCGCGTGTCCGGGGATACGGCCGGGACGGAGAAATACCCGTATCTTACCTGCGAAATTGGCGGCGGCATGCCGGCTTCCTACCATCGGCGCATGAATTACGACCCGCGCGATGTGGAGTCTGTGGCTCTTTGCCAGTTAGGCAGCGGCAGCTCGCTGATGGGTTACTACATGTACCATGGCGGGCAGAATCCCGACGGCAAACTGACTTCGCTGCAGGAATCCCAGGCGACGGGTTATCCGAATGATCTGCCGGTGAAAACGTATGACTTCAATGCGCCCCTCGGCGAATACGGCCAAATCAATCCGCAATATTTCTGGCTGCGCCGGTTACACGTCTTTCTCCACGATTTTGGCTCTGCGCTGGCCCCAATGCCAACGACATTGCCGGATGCCCGGCCTATGAACAAAGATGACCTGGACACGTTGAGATGGGCCGTTCGTTCGGACGGAACCAGCGGCTATGTTTTTGTGAATAACTACCAACGTCTCCAACCCATGGCGGCGAAAACCAATGTTCAGTTCAAACTGGATCTGCCCGGAGACAGCCTTATCTTTCCGTCACAGCCAGTGACAATTCCCGCTGATGAATTTTTCTTTTGGCCGTTCAACATGGATCTTGGCGGCGCAAAGTTGGTTTATGCAACGGCGCAGCCGATCTGCCAGATTATAAGTGGCCATGTATGCACTGTTTTTTTCGCGCAAACACCCGGTGTCGAAACAGAATTTGCTTTTGATGGGAGCCAATGGCCCGCCGGTTCGATCGATGCCGTGGGTGGCCAATTGGGCGCGGAAAAAGGGCTCTTTATCGTTCGTAATGTAAAACCCTCCCGCGCCGGGGCGATTGTGCTGCGATATCCAAGCCGTGATTATTTGGGAATTGTCCTGCTGAACGAAACCGATTCCTTGAAACTTTTGAAAGGAAGATTTGAAAGCAATGAATTTGCATTTCTTTCTGCTGCCGAAATCGTGGCAGATGGCGACACCATGGACATTTCCAGTGATAATCCAAAAGATCTCGAAGTCGAGGCGTTCCCGAGGTCTGCGAAATTTTCGGGCAAGGCCGACGGTGTCTTTCACGTTCTCAACTTGCCGAAAGTGAAGCCAGTTTCGTTTAACGTGAAGTTTAAATTGCTGCAACCGGCCGGGCCGCCGCGCGAAATCCCGGTAAATGTTAAAACGCACCTTGCGGTTGCGCCTGCTGATTCTGATTTTACGAATGCCGCAGTCTGGAAAATCAAATTGCCGTCGAATATCGATTTGAGTCTCAACCCAATTTTGCGGATTCACTATGCTGGCGATGTCGCGCGCCTGACCCTTAACGGAAAATTACTGGATGACAATTTCTATAGTGGCCGGACGTTTGACCTGGGCTTGAAACGCTATGCGCCGGATATCTTGAATGGAGATTTACAACTGGAGATTTTGCCGTTGCTTAAGGATGCGCCTGTTTACCTGGAAGCCACTGCAAAGCCTAATTTTGGCAGGTTCGACAGCATCGCAAAAATTAACAGTGCCGAAATTGTTGACGATTACGCCGTTAAGGTCAGTTCGGATCCGTAAGCCCCGTGCCTTCCACGTGGTTTTCGGTCAGAAATGGACCGTGGTAATTGGTCACTTTGATGCCGCTTAAGGAGACGTTCTTCATATTCGCCATGGTAATGGCGTGGTCGCAGGTTCCCTGCACATCAGCCAAAGTAAAGCCATCCACCGGCCGCGAAGGGGGAATGCCCTGGGCACGCAAAAGATAGGCGACCTTGTCCACGCGGATATGGTCGAAACGGATGTTGCTGAGCTGGGTCCATTCATCGGGATCTCCCAAAACCGGGTCACTTGCCTGAATGCCTTTGTCCATCAGCTCAATTCCAAGAAAAGTCGGGGAGTCATGAATCGTTAGGTTTTTCCCGACAAAGTTCTGGATGTACCCGCCCCGTCCGTCGCGGCTTTTTAAAAAGATTCCATTTTGATGCCCGGACAAGACGCAGTCTTCCAGGCGGGTGTTGCGAATGCCCCCGGATAATTCTGTACCAATGCCCACGGCGGCGAACGTGCTGCTGACCAACGTACAATGTCTAATGGTGACATCCTCTGTCGGGCGTTCCATGTGCATGGCCGACGCTCCCCGTCCCGATTTCAGGGAAATCGCGTCGTCTCCGGTATTGATATCGCAATGATCAATCAGCACATCCTGGCAGGAGTCCACGTCAATTCCGTCTCCATTGGCGCCTACCGAACGAATAGTGAGGTTCCGGGCCGTGACATTCCTGCATAACAGCGGATGAATCGCCCACAGTCGCTGGTATTTCGTAGTGAAACCATCCAGCGTGACATTCGTGCATCCTGAAAGTTCTATTAATACCGGCCCACGGGGTTTTCGCAAGAGACTTATGCTCAATGGCGGGCCACAAATAGTCCCGTTACCTTCAATGGCAATGTGATTTGCATTTTCCGCCGATAGAAGCGCGCGATGCCCTTCTATAAATTCTCCTTCGAACCGGACTTTTGTGAGGGGATAATCGGCAACGTTAGGGCTGCCGATCAAAGTGGCATGGCCATCCAGTTTTAATGTCGTGTGCCCTCCCATGATAACGCTTCCAATTAAATAACGTCCAGCCGGTACGGTAACAGTGCCTCCTCTTGCGGTGGCGCAGGCATCGAGCGCCTTTTGAAAGGCCGCCGTATCCAGATTCGTTCCATCCCCAACCGCGCCAAAACTCCGCACGTTGAATTGTTTCGCCTCAACGTCCATCGAACAAAAAACGGTCACAATCAATAAGAGTGACGATGTAAAAACACAAAAACGGTGCATACTATAAGTCTCGCAGGCTGCCGATACCCTGTCTATCGCCACAACAGGTGATGTTTGCCTTGCACTCCTGTCAGCAAAAAAGCTTAGAACGAAGAATGGATTAAAAACGCTTGCGATTCAGTGAATTATCGATTTGCAACGATTCATTGCACCACCTGATGGAAAATCGATTTGTTCGATGCTTTGACGACAACGGCTTTTGCGTTCTTCAAATCAGACAATCGGTAAACTTCGCTTCCCGCCAGCAAAAAAACGCCATTACCATAAGGGGCGGTTGAATTTTCGGCGAATAGAGCCGGTCCCGACCCCGTCGCCTGGACGTGCGTTAGCCGGCCATCACTATCTAAACATTTGGCCAATCCTGCCCAGCCTCTGCGGATGGCCGGTTCATACGTTTCCCGGTCCAGCAGGCCCTGGTTCACGCCCCATGCCAGACCGTAGATAAACAGCGCCGAACCGCTGGATTCGGGCATCAGATAATCCTGTGAATCGAGTAAACTTGTGTGCCACATGCCGTCCGGCTGTTGGCAGGCCACGATCTTTGCGGCCATGTCCTTGAACAATTGTTCAAAACGCGGCCGCTCCGGATGATTCGCCGGCAAATATTCCAGCATGCGCACAATCCCGGCGAGCACCCAGCCATTGCCGCGGCTCCAGAAAATCTTTTGCCCGTTTGCTTCGCGTTTGTTGAAGAAAGAACTGTCGCGGAAAAATAAATATTCGTCTTTATCGTAAAGAAAATCCGCTGTGCGCCAAAAATTGCTCACGGCAAAATTCATATAACGTTTATCATCCGTCGCCGCATATAACCGCAGCCACGCCGGTGGCGCCATAAAAAGCGCATCGCACCACGACCACGCTTCCTGGCTTTTCGCCGTCCATTCAAGGCTTTGGTCCGGAGGCGGGTTGGACAGGATGAAATCCATTTTCGCGCGCATCGGGGTGATCATTCCGTTTTCATGATAAAGAAAATAAAGCTCCGTCCAAACCTGCCCGATGCACTGGTCGTCCGCGTGGTACTTCCGGCCCTGATAGGCTGGCAATTCCCAACCATTCGTTTCTCCTTTGGCGAGCATCGCTTCGCGATATTTAGGATCGCTCGAAACGCCCGCCATTGCCATCATGCCGATGTCGCCGACGGCGCAAACCCAGCCTGTGGGCCGGTTTGTTACCGGATGCGCCAATTGCCAATCGGCCACGCGCTGCATCTCGTTTAAAATCATCGTTGGTGTTAAATCCGGAGAATTCGTTTGCGCCAGTATTTGGTCAGCAGCACCAACAAAAATGAGCACGCCAAGAATGGCAGCAAGATAAAACGCGCGAAGATATTCTTTCATCAAGAAAATTTTGTAACTCATAAGCTTGGTAACTACTCTAGTCAACGTCAATGAACCTGTATTTGTATATACCCAGTTCTGGCGATAGCGACTGGCAGATGGCTTATTTAGAATGGGTTAAACCTCTTTATGATGCTCTTGATCGCGCCAATACAGGCACCGAATCGGTGATATATCGCCCCTGGGCCGGATTTTTATCATGAAATTCAAATGTTTTCTCGCGCTTACCGTAATTTGCCTTGGCTTTTTGTCACGACTGGCAGCCAAAACGATCATCACAATATGTATCATGGCGAGTGTGCTAGCTCTGGCTGGTTGCCAAAAAAACACGTCCGAGTCCGGCAATACGCCAGCGACAAATAATATGACTCCAAATAGCGCACCGGCTGCGGGAACGAATAAGGTGACCATTTCTGAGGGCCAGGACAACTTTACCCTGGACAATGGCACAGTCACCGCGAAAATCTCCAAACGCTCCGGCGACTTGCTTTCTCTCAAGTATAAGAATTTGGAAATGCTCGACAATGTGGATCAGCACCAGCCGGCCTACTGGTCTCACAACGCCGCGCAGGGACAGCAAATCATTCCGCGCATCACGATTGATCCCAAGTCCAACGGAGGCGAGCGTGGTGAGGTCTCGGTAAAAGGAATTTCAGGCGGTCAGCGAATGGGCAGTGGGCCCGGTGGCAGCGTCGTGGCAGACATCGAAATTCGTTATTCGTTGGGCCGGGACGATTCGGGCATTTACACCTATTCTATTTTCACCCACCCGACGAATTATCCCGGCACGTCTGTGGGCGAGGCCCGCTTTTGCGCAAAACTTAATGACAACGTGTTCGATTGGATGACGGTGGACTCAAATCGAAACATGGAAATGATCAGCACGTACGATTGGGACCACGGCACACAAATGAACATGAAAGAAACGCGCCTGATGAATAGCGGGCTTTATAAAGGCATGGTCGAACACAAATACGATTACGCCGCCAATCAATTTGATGTTCGCGCCTGGGGTTGGTCCAGCAGTAAAGACAATGTCGGCATCTGGTTCATCAATCCCAGCACGGAGTATTTGAGCGGCGGGCCAACGAAAGTAGAGCTGTCCGCGCACCGTGATGCGACGTTTAACACGAACGCCCTTGATGCGCCCGCGCCGCCGTGCCTGCTCAATTATTGGCGCGGCAGCCATTACGGCGGCAGCATTTGCAATGTTGCTGCGACCGATGATTGGACGAAAGTCATAGGCCCCTTTCTTATTTACTGCAATTCCGGCGATTCCCATGACTCCATGTGGAAAGATGCCTTGCGACACGTGCAAGTGGAAGCTTCCGCCTGGCCTTACGATTGGGTCGAAGGCGTGGACTATCCGCATAAGGCCGAACGCGCGACGGTTTCCGGAACCATTGTTTTCAACGATCCGCAAGCCCCTGGTTTAAACATCAGCAACCTGCTTGTGGGCTTGACTGCCCCTGATTATGCGCCGGCGTCTGTCTTCCGAGGTTTCGGTGGCGGCAGGCGATTCGGTAGAGGAGGATTTGGTGGTAGCGGATTTGGCCTGGCCGGGGGAGGCGAAGATGAGGCCACAACGACGAATCAAAATAATTCTTTTGCTGCCCGAACGAACGGTAACTTTAACTCCTCCGCCCGATTTGGCGGGAGTTTTACCAACCAATACGCCCGGTTCGGCACGAACGGTTTTCGCGGGCGTTTTCCATTCGGTTTCGGCCTGCCGCGGATTGTGGACTGGCAGGTTGACGCGAAGAATTATGAGTTCTGGGTGCGTGCCGATGTCAATGGCAATTTCACGATTCCAAATGTGCGCCCGGGCCAATATACGCTTCACGCCATCGCCGATGGCGTTCTTGGCGAATTTGCCATGAGCAATGTTACCATGACTGCCGGCCAAAACCTCAAACTCAGTAGTTTGAACTGGCAGCCTGTCCGCTACGGAAAACAACTTTGGGACATTGGCGTCCCTAATCGCACTGCCGAAGAGTTTTTTGATGGCAACGATTACTATCATTGGGGATGGTATCTCCAGTATCCAAAATTATTTCCTGACGATGTCAATTACACCATTGGGAAAAGTGATTTCCACAAAGATTGGTTCTTCGAGCAGGTGCCTCATAATGAAGATCCGGACAACGCCAATGCGCTCAGGCCGGGACGCAGCACGGCCTGGTCAATTGCGTTTGATTTGCCTCAAGCGCCGTCCGGCAAGGCGACGTTGCGCGTGGCCATTTGTGGTGTCGGCACGCGTGAGCTGACTGTCAGCGTCAATGATCAGCCCGCCGGCACCATCACCGGCTTGCTTTACAACGCCACGATCAATCGTGATGGCATTGGAGGTTCCTGGGGCGAGCATGACGTCACCTTTGATGCTTCTCTGATGCGCGCTGGAACCAATGTGATCAAATTAACCATTCCTGAAGGCGGCCTGACGAGTGGAATTATGTATGATTACCTGCGGCTGGAACTGAATTCATCGGCAGCGCTGGCTTCGGCGAAACAATAAGATTAATGAAGCCACATTTTATCATCGTGGCGCTGGCAGCTTTGTTACTCTGGCCATCTATTGACAGGGCAGGGGACATCCGCACGACATTGCCCTTTGATTCCGGCTGGCGTTTTTTAAATACCGATTCTTCAGGAGCGGAACAGCCGCAATTTGATGATGCCCCGTGGACTCAAATTAATGTTCCACACGATTGGAGTATTGCCGGGTCGTTTGCCGAAACAAATTTGACCGGAGGTGCGGGTGGATTTTTACCTTCCGGCATCGGGTGGTATCGCAAGCATTTTTCACTGCCGGAAAAGGACAAAGGTCGCTGTGTATTTATTGACTTCGACGGCGTCATGGCCAATAGCGATGTCTGGATCAACGGTTTTCATCTCGGCCATCGTCCGTATGGCTACGTCAGCTTCAGTTATGAACTTACCGGCCACCTGAATTTTGGCGGCGATAATGTCCTCGCCGTTCGCGCCGATACCTCACAGCAGCCGGCGTCGCGTTGGTACACCGGTGCGGGCATTTATCGCCACGTTCGATTGGTCGAAACCAGCCCGGTCCACATTGAACAAGACGGAGTCTTTATCAGCACGCCGAGCGTCTCCACAAATATCGCAACGATAACAGTGCAATTGTCCGTGACGAACGAATCCACGGCCGACCGGAAAGTCACGGTGGAAGTCCAGTTAATTTCGTCGCACGGTGAAGCATTCAGCGAATGCCTCGGGAGCGCAGAAATTGCGGCCGGCGGGACGGAAAAAAAATCGCTGCAAATGTCATGTCTGGAGCCCCGGCTTTGGAATTTGGATTCACCAAATTTATATCGAGTCGTTAGCAAAGTGTTCGCCAATGGACAAATTATCGATGAACATATTTTGGATGAAGTGACGAATACCTTTGGCATCCGCGAATTTCACTTCGATGCCGCCACGGGTTTTTGGCTCAACGGGAGGAATTTCAAAATCAAAGGCGTGGCTATTCACGCAGATGGCGGGGCATTCGGCGCGGCGATTCCATTGAGTGTTTGGGAGCAACGGCTGAAAACTTTAAAATCGCTAGGCGTCAATGCCATTCGCACCGCTCATAATCCGCCAGCTCCTGATTTTCTCGACTTGTGCGATCGCATGGGATTTTTGGTCATGGACGAATTTTTCGATTGCTGGACGGTAGGTAAACAAGGACTCAATCGCCACCCGCTGGCAGATTATCATCTGTATTTTAACGAGTGGTCGCATACGGACGAGCGCGATACCATTCGACGCGATCGGAACCATCCCAGCATTATTCTTTACAGCGTCGGGAACGAGATTCACGACACGCCGCAGCAGGAGAAGGCGAAAAAGATCCTTGCCGGCCTCGTCGCCGTCGCTCATGAGACCGACCCAACGCGTCCTGTTACCCAGGCCTTGTTCCGTCCAAATGCCAGTCACGATTACGACGACGGCCTTGCCGACATGCTGGATGTGATTGGCCAGAACTATCGCGAAAACGAAATTCTTGCCGCCCATGCGCAAAAACCGTCGCGTAAAATTATTGGTACGGAAAACCGCCAGGACCGCGCGACCTGGCTTGCGTTGCGCGATAATCCGCCTTACGCCGGGCAATTTCTTTGGAGCGGCATTGATTATTTGGGTGAATCATTTCGCTGGCCGCTTGTCGGTCACAATTCCGGTTTGCTTGATCGCACCGGCGCGCCGCGCGCGACCGCTTTCGAACGCCAAAGCTGGTGGAGCGATCAACCGATGGTCCATATGGTGCGGCGGGTTGCGCCTACCGACGCCATGCCCGCGGACCCCGGCTACGCAGCGGATGAGCGTTATACACAGGTCCTGTTCACGGATTGGACGCCCAAAAACTTGAACGCGCACCAGGAAAATGTCGAAGTCTATTCGAATTGTAAAGACGTCGAATTGTTTTTGAACGGCAAATCCCTCGGCGTTCAGGAAATCCATGCCGATGCATCGCCGCGAATTTGGAATGTGGCTTTTGCTCCGGGCGAGCTTAAAGCTGTCGCGCGAAATAATGGAAAAGTCGTCGCCATAGATGAACTCACCAACGCGGGTAAACCGTCGAAGATTATTCTCACGACTAACCTGAAAAAAATTGCCGATAACTGGGACGCTGTTGCCTTTGTGCGCGCCGAAATTGTGGACGGGCAGGGGACGTTGGTGCCTCATGCGAACAATCTTGTCTCGTTCCAGGTGTCCGGCCCCGGCGTAATTGCTGCCGTTGATAACGCGGATAATTCCAGCCATGACCCGTTTCAAACCAACCAGCGGCATGCATTCCAGGGTAAGTGCATTGCGTTCGTCAAAGCCAATTCCTCTTCCGGCAAAATTATAATCACCGCCTCCAGTCCGGGCCTAAAGAGCGATAGTGTTCGCATCCGGGCCTCCAAATAAAATTACCATAACCAAAACTGGTGATTGCCTTTGCCGGCCTATCTTTTAGCATAACCACGATTTTTCCATCTCATACACGATGACATCGCGCAACTCCGGAAAGTCCTTTTCATTGGCCAAAGAACGTTACGCCGAATTGGGTGTGGACGCCGCGCAGGCACTGAAAATCCTCGAGACCATTCCCATTTCCTTGCACTGCTGGCAGGGCGACGACGTCGGAGGCTTTGAAAATTTTGGCGGCGGCCTGGGCGGTGGTCTCGTTGCCACAGGCAATTATCCCGGCAAAGCGCGAACCCCGGATGAGTTGCGCGCCGACCTTGAAAAAGCATTTTCCGTCATCCCGGGAAAACATCGTTTAAATTTGCACGCCTTCTACGGCGAATTTGGCGGCAAAAAAGTGGATCGCGACCAAATCACGCCCGAACATTTCAAAAGCTGGATTGTCTGGGCAAAGAAAAACGGTCTCGGCCTTGATTTCAATCCCACCTGTTTTTCTCATCCTAAAGCCGCGGACGGTTTTACCCTGTCGCACTGTGACAAAAGTATCCGGCAGTTTTGGACTGAGCATTGCATCCGCTCGCGCGAAATCGGTACGGCCATGGGCAAGGCCCTTGGAAAAACCTGTGTTACCAACGTGTGGATTCCCGACGGCATGAAAGACACTCCGGCGGATCGGAATTCTCCCCGCGAACGGCTCGCGCAATCGCTCGACCAGGTTTTCGCGAAGAAAATTTCGCCGGAATACAATTTGGATTCGGTAGAACCGAAATTGTTTGGCATCGGGAGTGAAAGCTATGTTGTCGGCTCGCATGAGTTTTATCTCGGTTATGCAGTTGACCGGAGGAAACTGCTGTGCCTCGATGCCGGCCATTATCACCCCACCGAAGGCATTGCGGACAAGATTTCCAGCGTCCTCCAGTTTCTGCCGGAGATTTTGCTGCACGTCAGTCGCGGTGTCCGCTGGGACAGCGACCACGTCGTCATTTTGAACGACGACCTATTGGCCATCGCCCGCGAAATTGTTGCCAACGGTTTTCTTAAGCGTGTTCACATCGGGCTGGATTACTTTGACGCGAGCATTAATCGCGTGGCCGCCTGGACCATCGGTACCCGTAATATGCTTCGGGCGCTGCTGATTGCTTTGCTCGAGCCAACCGAAAAACTTCGCGCAGCCGAGAATAAAGGCGACTTTACTTCGCGTCTCGCCCTGCAGGAGGAAATCAAAACGCTGCCGTTCGGTGCCATTTGGGATTATTATTGCGAGAGCAAAAATGTTCCCGTTGGCGAAGATTGGCTGGCGGAAGTGAAACGTTACGAAAAAGAAGTTTTGTCCAAACGTTAGTCTCTAACCAAACCTAAAAAACAAAAATCACATTATGGGAACAAATCCATTCCTTGGCGTTTTTCTTCATTGGTGCGGTGGCCTGGCCTCTGGCAGTTTTTACGTCCCCTACAAGGGCGTGAAAAAATGGTCATGGGAAACGTACTGGCTCGTCGGCGGAATTTTTTCCTGGATTATCTGTCCGTGGGCATTCGCTTATTTCATGACTAATGATTTGTTTGGCGTGCTCCGGCAGCAGTCATGGGAGACGCTTGGGTGGACTTACTTCTTTGGTTTGCTGTGGGGCCTGGGTGGGCTGACCTACGGATTGACCATGCGCTATCTCGGCTTGTCCCTGGGCACCGGTGTGGCCCTGGGATATTGCGCGGCTTTCGGCACGCTTGTGCCGCCGATTTTTAAGGCGCTCACGCCGGACTTTTTTGTTTTTGCGGGCAGCAAGAGCATTGTTGAGCTTATGCAAACAGCTTCCGGACAGGTGACACTGGGAGGCGTTGTCGTTTGTATGGTCGGTATCGCGATCGCGGCCTATGCGGGTTACACCAAGGAAGCGCGGATGCCTGAAGAGCAAAAGAAAAAATCCATCAAAGAGTTCAATTTTACAAAAGGCATTCTGGTGGCGACGTTCTGCGGCATTATGAGCGCGTGTTTTGCGTTTGCCTTGCAGGCCGGCAAGAGCATCAACGCGGCGTCCCTGGCAGCGCATACAAACCCGATTTGGACAGGCCTGCCCGCGTTGCCGGTTTTGCTGCTCGGCGGTTTTACGACGAATTTTATTTGGTGCGTTCTGTTGAACGTAAAAAACGGCACCGGTTACCAGTATTTGGCGTCACATGTTAAACCGGAGCACGCGCATCATGGCGGCACGGGCAGCGAACATGCTCCTGTTGAAGCTTTGACGGGCAGTGCGCCAACCGATTTGAAAATCCCTGTCGTTCCAAATTACCTTTTTTCCGCGCTTGCCGGCACCACGTGGTATTTCCAATTTTTCTTTTACACGATGGGCGCTACGCAAATGGTTCCTTATGATTTCGCGTCATGGACGCTCCACATGTCCAGCATCATCATCTTCGCGACGATGTGGGGCTGGATTTTCCACGAGTGGAAGGGCTCCGGCAATAAGGCGCACCTGCTTATCACGGGTGGCGTCGCTACGCTAATTCTTTCCACAGTGGTCATTGGTTTGGGGACCGCGATGGTCACCCGGTCGTTCCACGACATTATCCACATGCTTTTTGGCGGCCAGTAGATGCAGAGGAACGCTTTCAAGATGAAATTGAAGCCGGGTTCCGTGGCTGAATACAAAAAACGCCACGACGAAATCTGGCCGGAACTGCAAAAGGAATTGCGCGCGGCGGGCGTTTCAGATTATTCAATTTTTCTGGATGAAGAAACGCTCACGCTTTTCGCCGTGCAAAAGCTAAGTGATAAGAACTCCGCTGCGGCGCTTCCAAATTCTCCCATTGTAAAAAAGTGGTGGAGTTACATGGCGCCGCTGATGGACGTCCATCCCGACAACTCACCTGTCACCAAACCGCTAATGGAAGTTTTCCACCTGGACTGAAACGGCGCGTGGTTACCGTCTCTGGAAAGACTGAGCAAACGATTCGTCTTCGGAAGCGCGGCGCATTTGGCTCAAATGTTTGACCACAGCCTCCGTTCGTGAGCGAACTTGGAGCTTTTCATAAATGTGCCGGATGTGAGTGTGAATCGTTGCATAGCTTACGCCCATTGTATCGGCCACTTCCTTGTAAAGGTAACCTTTTGCCAGTAACTCAATCACCTGGGCTTCACGGGGCGAAAGGCTTGGGGTTTCATCGTTTGGGGCGGATTGTTGCTGGAATGACTGCACTATTTTCCGCGCGATATGGCTGCTCATGGGCGAACCGCCTTCGTAGACATCTTTAACCGCAATCAGCAGCTTGTCCGGCTTGGTTTGTTTGAGCATGTATCCCGTAGCGCCGGCTGCCAGCGCGTCAAAAATATGTTCCGTGTTCTGGTACACGGTGAGCATGATGATTTGGGTATTCGGCAGCAATGGCTTGAGCTGGCGCGCGCATTCCACTCCGCTGATGCCCGTCAAATTGATGTCCATCAGTATCACGTTTGGCTTTACTCTGGGAATCTCGGCTAAAGCGCTCTCACCGCTCGCATGCGCGCTCGCGCACTGGTAACCCGGGGAACCATCAATCAATCGGGCGAGGCTTTCCCGCACCTTCGTATCATCTTCAACAATGGAAACTGAAATGCTCATAAACGCTGCAATTTAAATCTAATTGTTTAACCCATTAATGCCAATCGCCATAACTGGGGATGCCTCGCCGTTGAGGGAAACGATCATTTCCACCCTCGTTCCTTTTCCTTTTGTGCTTTCCATAATGCATTTGCCTCCAATGGCCTCCAATCGCTCTTTAAGATGCGTCAGGCCCAGGCCGGAATTCAGCCGGTCCGCGGGAAGATTGGGTTTTTCTCCGTTACCGGTATCAAAACCATGGCCGTTGTCTTCAATAATTAGCGTGAAAGACTTGGTGTCCAATTGCAATCGGAGCAGGACTTCTGAGGCATGCGCATGCTTGACAATATTATTCAGCGCTTCTTTTAAAGCTAAAAATAAATTATACCGTAATTCCGCCTCAATTTGCGTGGCAGGCAGCGCTGCCGGAAAATCCATGCGGCAACGCACGCCGGCCGCCCGCAGGAAATCTTCCGCGTATGCGGAAATATAATCCATCAGACTGGCGAGCGTATCGCGCTGCGGATCTACCGCCCAAACAATCTCGTCCATAGACCGCGTCAAATCCCTGGCCGCGTCCGAAATGCGTTCCAGTTGCGCGCTCGGTTGCTTCGATTCGCGGCGTGCCAGCTCGCTCAACAGTGTAATCTGCGTCAGGCCCGCGCCGATATCGTCGTGGATGTCTTTGGCGATGCGGGCGCGGTCTTTTTCAATCGCATGCTGTTGGGCCAAACGCGCCAGGGCCTGCCGGTACTTCCGGGTGGCGATCGTGCGTACGACCACGACTACGCTCGTTAAAACCGCCACGCCCATGATTACCAGAAACGATTTCGTTTCGTAAAAATGCGGCAAAACTTCAAAGTCAACTGATGCTCCCGTTCTGTTCCAAACACCGTCGCTATTGCAGGCAATTACCTGGAACCGGTAATGGTTCGGCGACAGGTTTCCATAATCCGCCACGCGCCGTGTATCCGATTCTACCCAGTTATTATCCAGTCCGACTATCCGGTAACGGAACCGCGATTGGTCCGGCGCGTCAAAATTCAGGGCCGTAAAGCGAAACTCAAACTGTTTGTGCCCCGGTTGTACGATGATTTTTTCACCATCCAAAGGCAGGCTTTGGCCATCCGCAATCAGGTCTTCCACGACGACAGGCGGCGGCAGTGAACTGGGGGATAATTTATCCGGATCAACGGATACAACACCTTTGGCCGTGGCAAACCAAAGCCGGCCATCATCCGAGCGCCAGCACGACGGTTGATAACCATCGGAACAATGCAGCGTCGGCAGTCCATTGAGCTGCCGTATGACATCTACTGTAGCAGCTTTGCCATCCGCGCAAGCTTCCAGCGCCGCCTTTTCTACACAGCAAATCCCCTGGTGGGTGCCCAGCCAAAGCCGACCGTGGCGGTCTTCGGTAATTTGTGTGATGACATCCATCGGCAACCCTTGTTGCGTTGTGAATCGCACGAACTTCCCATTTTTGAAACGCAACAGGCCTCCATGGAATGTCCCGGCCCAAACCGTTCCATTGGAATCCACATAGAGTGACCAGATCGGACGTGGACCCGACGCATCCATCGGCCGAAACGCCTGGACGTTTGTGAGGCCACAACGATATAGCGTGCCGTCGTCGGCTCCGCTCCAGATGGTTCCATCCGGAGCTTCTGCCAGCGTGCGTACCGGGGAGGAAGCCACGCCATCCGCGGTGGCAAATACCCGTCGTGCGTTTGCCGAATACCAGCCCACGTTGTCCTTGGTGCCAATCCACAACCGGCCCGCGCGGTCCATGAGCATCGATTTCACTGCATGCACTCCCCATGGTGAACGTGTTATCTGCCCATCGTGAAACTGGAATAAATCTTCCCCGTCACCCGCGCTTAGCCACAAATCGCCATTGCTTTGTGGAAAGATGGAAAACACGAAATCAGCCGATGCCGCGCTTCCGACTTCATAGTTCGTCAATTTATGATCTTTGTAACTGTACAAACCTCCCCCCGTTGTACCTATCCAGACCGTGCCGCTGCCATCCTGGCAGACCGACAATACCGGGCACGCCGGCAAGCCATCGGCCGTTCCGATGACCTGGAAATGCCTCGTTGACATCCGCACCAGGCCGCCGCGGTCCAGGCCCAGCCATATGCCGTCATCCCGATCCTGAAACCACGCGCCCACGCGGTCGCCCGGCAATCCATCTTCCATCGTAAATCTCTGAAAGCGGCCGGTCGTGGAAATATAAAAAACACCATTGCCATAGTGATTAAACCATACGCCTCCCGCATTATCCTCATGTTTGCCCATGTCCCGGCCCGATGCGGACCCAAGCAGGCCCCGCCATTGAGTTGCCTCGGCCGTCCACTGCCGGCCCATCTCTTCCCGCAAACGGTCATTGGCCAAAACCCAGATGGACCCTTTCGACGTCGGAAATATCATCGTCGGTGTAAACGCTTCCTTCGAATTTGTCGGCGTCATGTCCTCAAAGCGAAGTCCGTCCCAGCGGGCAATCTCGTTCTCAGCACCGGCCCAAACGTGTCCGGTTGGATCGGATGCCAGCGTTGTGACTCGTTTCCCATCGAGCCCGGTGCCGGTTGGCAATGACTCGAATTGCCCCTTAACGACCCGGAAGATCCGTCCTTCACGTGAGAGAAACCATAGGATTCCATCGCGATCAACGCATTGAAAAATCGGGCGAACATTTCTCGGCGGGGCCAAATCGGTCCAGCTCATATTGGTGCTCGTCGGGGTGCCTTTTAATACGTTGCCAAATTGCGTGACAAAAGTTACCTGATTGGATGAAGACGATACCATCGTCGTGTGAAGATCAAACGGCGTTTGGTCCGGCCATTCGCGCCGAAAGACTCCATTCCGATATGAAGTCAGGCCGCCGCGATACGTATTAATCCAAAGAGTGCCGCGCGCGTCGAGGTAAAGGCTCTGAATACGGCTATGACCCAGCTCCGGCGTGTTCTGGGAATCAAACAAGACCGACCTGACGCCATCAAAACGTGTCAGCCCTTCATAAGTCCCCACCCAAAGATATCCATCGGGTGTTTGGATAATGGAAGTGACCGTGCTGCCTGAAAGGCTGTCCTCGCTGTCCCAGGTTTTGATCAAATAATCCTCAGAAACCGGTCTCGTTTCCGACGTGCCTATGGACGGCAGTCCGAATAGTAATCCGTAGAAACTGAGGCTGTAGACTGCCCATAACCAGGTTCGATTGCTGGCCAACAAAGGCATGAGCTTATTATCCGTGAATTGGCGCCTCAAAGCAAGTTGCCATTAGCATCTTTCGGGTCACCAGAATTGTCGAGTTGCCCTGATACTTTCGTTATTGATATTAATCAGCAATGAAATTCTGTAGAGCTTGTCTGAAAAATAGGCTGGCGAAGGGATTGCGAGCGCGGCTGGTTGGATGGCGAGACGCGACAAGGGAGCATATTCGACAGAAATCTGTGACCGAGGAGCAACGACGCCAGCCAGCCAGCCCTGCCGCAAGACCGCCCGGAATATTTTTCAGACACGCTCTTATAACCACGGCTCTGCTTTTGGCCATCCTGTCCGCTCTGCCCGGAAAGAGTTTTGCGCAAACAAATGTCCCTCCTCATTCTGTCAGGCGCCTTCGCCCTGTGAATATGCCGGCAAATCCGAAACTGCCTTCGCTGTTTCTTATCGGGGATTCCACCGTCCGTAATGGCCAGGGCACCGGCACGGGTGGG
>Ga0206887_10045_pt1 | contig 29435 bp, 29 predicted proteins | sample Alteio_BWOrgHeat_89_FD_153248 | JGI IMG/M metagenome (GOLD analysis project Ga0206887, IMG submission 153248) | Enriched cells from forest soil in Barre Woods Harvard Forest LTER site, Petersham, Massachusetts, United States - Alteio_BWOrgHeat_Nextera3 ...
CACATTCGACACTTAGGCACGCAAGACTATGAAACCGTTTGGGAACAAATGAAGTGCTTTACGGCACAAAGAAACGAGCACACACAAGATGAATTATGGCTTGTGGAGCACACTTCGGTGTATACACAGGGACAGGCCGGAAAACCCGAACACATACTCAACCGAAACGCCATTCCTGTGGTACAGGCGGACAGAGGTGGACAGGTCACGTACCACGGACCGGGTCAATTGGTTGCGTACGTACTGCTTGACATACGCCGTCGACACTTGGGCGTACGTACTTTGGTGAGCCAATTAGAGCAACTATTAATTCTCGTACTGGCTCACTATGGTATTACAGCTCAAACGCGGTGTGGTGCGCCAGGCGTCTATGTCCAGGACCAAAAAATCGCATCCATTGGTTTGCGAGTAAAAAATGGTTGCACATACCATGGGATTGCCCTTAATGTAGCAATGGACCTAAGCCCTTTTTTGGACATTAACCCCTGTGGTTACAAAGAGCTTACAATGACTCAAATACAAGCGTTTCATAGCGAAGTGCGTATCGAAAAGGTCAAGGAACAATTTGTGAAACATTTTTTAACTCTTTTTGAGCACTAAATTACCATGCATTCATTCACAGAGTTTTTACACTCATTGTCGTCCTGGCTAACGATTCACCCCCATTTGGCGCTGCTTATCACGTTTGCGGTATCATTAAGTGAATCCCTGGCCATCATTGGCACCCTGGTTCCAGGCTCGATAACCATGACAGCGGTCGGAGTGCTTGCCGGATCAGGCGTCATGCGTATCGATTTAACTCTCCTGGCCGCTACTTTAGGTGCGGTCGCCGGAGACAGCGCCAGTTACATGCTTGGATATGCGTTCAGTGATCGATTGGCCCAGTTTTGGCCTTTTCGACGTTACCCAAAATGGTTAGCCTCTGGCAAAGAGTATTTCAATCGACACGGTCAAAAAAGCGTTTTAATCGGTCGATTTGTAGGTCCATTGCGCTCCATCATCCCCGTCATTGCTGGGATGATGCGCATGAATCGATGGCAATTTTTATTGGCAAACGTCATCTCCGCCTTTGGGTGGGCATTTCTTTATGTGATGCCTGGCGTTTTGATTGGCGCGGCAAGTACCGAGTTGTCTGCGGAGGACGCCACAAAGCTCTTTGCACTCATTCTTATTTTGCTGCTCATCGTGTGGTTAATCAGCCTTGGGATCATCAAGCTTATCATACGTGCGAATTGTTGGTTGGGAAGAAAACTGCATCAAATCTGGGGGCGGTTAAGACACCAAACGACATTAACTTGGCTATTTAAACTAGTCACCCCGAAATACGAAAGAAATCACTATCGCACTGCATTGTTGATTATCATTTTATTATTTTGTATTGTAAGTTCCATTATCCTCACGATTTTAGTCACTCAAAACAGCCTCATACTCAGCATGAGCAAATCCGTATATCTGTTTTTACAAAGCATACGAACGCCGTTTGTGGATACCTTTCTCATCGAGATTAGTCTTATCATTAAACCGTTATCTTTGTGTGCATTGAGCATCACCGTGGCACTCTTCGCTATGTATTACCACGACTGGCGCCTATTGCGTTACTGGCTTAGTCTTCTTCTCGTGAGCACCGCGGCCGTATTATTAGTCCTATTGCCCGCTGCAACGCCAAGACCAAACAGTTCTATCTGCGCAATCAATTTGGCGATGGCAACGTCCCTACTGACCTTTGTCATTTTTTATCTCAATAAAAATTACCACCATTTGTTGTCCATCCTCGTTCAAGTGCTCCTGGTAAGCGTCTTGTCTTTAGCAGGGATCTCATGTCTTTATTTGGGCGATAACTGGATAACCAGTATCATGGCCGCTTATGTCATAGGACTGAGTGTGTCACTTGCCCACTGGATTTTTTATCGTCGTATTGAAACGGCCCATGAACACACCTCTTTGTCCATCGTATACTTGTGCCTCATACTCCTATTATCCACAGCAATCTCCTATGGGTTAGACTTCCAAAAAATGGTACGAGCTCATCACCCCATAGCGAAACAATACGTACTGTCCGACAACGCGTGGTGGTCTCAACAGGAACCATTACTCCCCGTACACATGACAAATCGTACGGGACATCAAGCCGGTATCTTCAACCTCCAGTACGTAGGCTCTCTCTCTGTATTAAAAAATCGACTTACGAATTATGGTTGGAAAAATCAACCCAATACGTTTTTCAACACGTTAATACGACGAGCAGGAGGGCAAGCCACGGCCAAGCAACTCCCGCTCATGCCACCGCTTCATCTAAATAAAAAACCTCTTTTAGTCATGACGTATCGTCATAAGAGCGACCTTTATGTATTAACCTTATGGGACTCCAATTACCGTCTAGAGCAGTCACAACAACCCGTCTGGATTGGAAGCATCATTGCCTCATCAATCAGCGCTGCGAAGACTCAGAACGCCTTTCACCCACTGTTATCCGCCCTACCCCTATTTCAAACACACATCATGGCACTACCGAAGTCACTACCAACAACCACACCGCAAGCAGACTCCCCCCAACTGCTGTTGATGAAAGAATACCCCGTACTCCCTCCCGAGAATCACACGCCAACGGCGAACAAAGATTGACTTTTCGGCCGCATATTCGCAAAATAAAGACAAGGTAACGCAGGTAATATGATTCAAAAAGGTCTTATGCGACGATTGATTCTGATTTTTTTGCTATTACATGGTATTTGCCTTCACGCCATGGCGCCTAAGTTAAACTGGGAAAAAGCCATTGATAATGCCATCACTCGCTATGGTCTACAAAAAGAACCTGAACTCATCCGAATGTTTGATAAAGCACATGTTCATTACCCACCAAGTGAGATTGCTCTATTGGCATTTAAGAAAGAACAACACGTGGAGTTGTGGGCAAAAAATCAAAATAACGCGTGGCGTCCTATACACACCTACCCATTAACAGCCTTCAGCGGCCGGTTAGGCCCCAAACTAAAAGAACATGATCGACAAATTCCAGAAGGTATTTACCGATTAACCATGCTCAATCCATTCAGTTCCATGCACTTGTCTATGATGTTGAATTACCCCAATTATTACGACCGTCTTCAAGCCAGCAAAGACGGTCGCACTCGCTTAGGTGGCGATATCTTCGTACACGGTAAATCATTATCCGTTGGCTGTCTTGCAATTGGCGACAAGGCCATCGATCAACTTTTTTTATTGGCAAGACGTGTAGGCCTTAATCACGTGCAAGTGATTATTTCACCTAATGATTTACGACGGGACAAGCCTGCGACCAATACGTTTGCACAGCCACGCTGGCTTCCCGAACTGTATAAACAAATTGCTCAAGCGCTTAGGCAATTCCCAACATCAAAAACAGTGTAGGTTGAGCCTCAGCTACCAAGCTATTTCCGAATAACAGAAAACACACAGTCTTCAGAAATCTCTTGAGCATGGGGATTTCGACTCCCTAGACGGCGGTTTGATTGATGCGCAACGGAGACTTTCTCGGGATCTCGCAAACGAGGCGCTTCTGGGGTGTGTTGACCATTCCATCCTTGAGCAAAATTACTGCTATGCGTTTTGGTCACCGGATCCCGCAAACACGTCTCCGGAAGTCGGGTTTCTGAAGATGTATTATCAACAGATCCTAATGTCTTTCGAGATTGGGCATAGAAACCGGGTGAATACAGACCATGGGAATGGGCATTTGCGAGTGGCCTTATCCCGTGCGCACGACTATCCGAAAATATATTATTTGAATCTCTTGGTGAAAAGGGTGCTTTGTCATGGCTCAACAGGGACGCCGCCGCACGTATGGAAGCCGTGTTTTTCGTAGGTAACGTGTCTTCACCCCAAACGACTCGGATAACCGTTGGTGGATAGCTCTCGTTGGATATCAATTGTCCAAGCGTATCATTCTTATCGTGAAACAGGCTGCTCGTATAGGAGCGGGGAGGTCGTTGACTTGATACGGCATGAGAACGATCCTCAGGTATCTTGTCACAAGCGCCGGGTAAACTCGATTTCTCGACGTCCCGCGGGACGTGGGCGGTGTGGTTTTTCCGGCGATTGTGACCGAATACATGACCAGATCTCTTATCCTCCTCATCGGATGACAACGAGGAGAAGTCGTTATCCTCTATGATAAAATTTGGACTATTCGTGGTTCTTTTCATCAATTACTCATGCTCAGGCGCGACCACAAAAATGCCAGGCGCATTACGTAGGTACTCGTTATAATCCATCCCGTAACCAAAAATATAATGATCATCCACCTGCAACCCAACAAAATCAGCATGTCTCAAACCGTTTGCTTCACGCTTATGGTGCTTGTCCACCAAAACCGCACTGTACACCTTAAGCGCACCCATGACTTCAATTTCAGACAGTATCGCCGATAAGGTGACGCCACCATCTAAAATGTCATCCACGACCAGTACTGTGCGTCCGCTCAAATTCACGCTGGGTCGGACTTTCCAATGCAGTTCGCCACCGCTAATATCACCACGGTAGCGCGTCGCATGGACATAATCGACCTCTAAAGGAAAATCCAGCCGCAATAATAAATTACTCATAGGTATGAGCCCGCCAATCATCACACACAGGATAATGGGATTTTTGTCATGCAACACCTGGTGAATATCAACAGCCATTCGATCCAGAGCCGCCTCAATATCCTGTGTTGAAAACAACAACGATGATTTTTTGTATACATCCTGAATCTTTTCTGGAATGGTCATTTAGACTTCCTATTGTTTATATTTAAAAAACCAAACGCGCTCATCACTCTTTATGCTTCCCCGAAACGGGGAACAGGGTGACTTTATTGGTGTCGGATACCCTATCTCGTACTTTCGATACGCCCTGCTTGTCTACTTCATCAATGCGAAACACGGACTGCATGGGGACATAAGTTCGTTTGACACAATTAAATTCCAATTTTAAACGCTCTTCAGAGGGATCAACGACCAAAGCGGAATTTTCGCCAAACACAAAATCCTCAATGACCAGAAAACCAAACATGTCGCTTTCAGAGATACTTCTTGCGTATATTTCGTAAACCGCTTCAAGATATGCGAAGGTAATACGGTAAAGCTTTTGTTTTGCCATGAACACACCGAATTGAAAAACCAAGGCTATTATAACGAAATATACTGCGGCTATTCAAATCAATTACTCACGAATGGCACGATGAGACGCTTGCAAGGAGCCTCTTAGCAAAAAAGACGGCTCTTTGGACAAGTCCAACAACCAGGACGATGGACACAATTGTTTTTTTTGAAAGACCAAACAATAAAATCCGGGTGGAAAAGGCCAAATCATTTTCCCCATCACATTTAAAAACTCAAGACCTCGAACCAAATAATAATTCGTAACCGGCGGAATGTAATAAAAACTACTCAACGCACATTGTTGATATCCGCGCTCCGTCATGGCGTGTTTCAAAGACAACGAGGTGGCGAGTGCGCCTCGAGACGAGCCAAAACAAGACGCCCGCCCCCACTTGACAGCGGCCCCCCAAAAACTCCACGGGTTCACCCCAAAAAAAACCACATATCCCATGGACTTTAGAACGCGATCGATGTCGTCTATTGGATTTTTATGAAATGAAAATGCCTCCAACATCAACGGTGCGATGACGCAATCCACGCTGTTTTTATCCAGAGGTAAATAATTTAACGAGGTGACCAGGGACGCCTTGGGTGTCTCATAGGGACTCAATCGCCATTTATAACGAAAGGCCATAGGGTCAAGCCAGGGACTATCGCCGCAGACGCCTAATTGTAACAACCGGTCACCTTTGAATACATCCCCAAATTTCTGAAGTTCCACCGAAAAAGCCCGAGCGACACGAGACCCATGGGGGGTTTTAAACCAAGCATCCAGAGCACGGTATTTCGTTGCTTCATCATCCAAAACCAAATCATTCTTCCCAAAAAAAGGTGTTCCTACCGCTTGTCTTCTTCCATCATATTATAATAAACTGACTAAGTATGGAAACTTTCGAAGAAAAACAATTACAAGGAATTGCGCGTGTTTTAGTGCGTGAAAACGTATTGCAGCAAGCCGATGCATTGCATTACCAAACCTTAGCAGCCACTCACAAACTATCTCTCCCCCAATACCTGGTCAACCACCACATTCTCAGCGCTACGGTCATTGCTCAAACCACAGCCCTTCATTTCGGACTTCCCATCATCGATCTCCAGGACGTTGATATCAACGCCATCCCCACCTCACGACTGACTGAAAAACAAATAGACCAACTACTCTTAGTACCCTTCATGCCTTTGTATATCCAACACAACGAGCTCTTTATTGCCACCGATGATCCTTGCAATCAATCGGTCTTAAAAGAGATTTCTTTTTACACCGGTTTTTACATTCATTTACGGGTTGTAAAAACCGACGCGCTGTATGCGTTTATTACGCGTTTTCGCCACCAAAAAGAAAGCGTCGTCTTAACCCATTATTTTCAGAACACGGAAAAATGGGCGCAACTTGAGCAAAATGACGTAGGTGACGACGCACCCATTATCGCGTTGGTAAACCAAATCATTCTGGAGTGTCTTAAAAAAAAGGCATCGGATATCCACTTTGAGCCCTACGAAAACAGCTATCGGATCCGCTATCGTCAAGATGGGTTATTGCGTCTACTCGCAACGCCCCCCACCGAACTTAGCCTACGTATTGCAGCGCGCTTAAAAATCATGTCGAATCTTGATATTTCTGAAAAACGTGTTCCACAAGATGGGCGATTGCACGTAAGTCATCCCGAGACCAAAACGATCCATTTTCGAATCAGCACGTGTCCCACGATCAATGGTGAGAAAATAGTCATACGGATTCTTGATCCTCAAGTAACCCAAATATCTATTGATAGGTTGGGTTTGAGTGATCCCCAAAAACAGGCTTTTTTAACCGCCATCCATAAGCCACAAGGATTGATCTTGGTCACAGGCCCAACCGGCAGTGGTAAAACCGTGACCTTATACTCCGCCTTAAGCGAGCTAAACACGCTGGATAAAAACATATCCAGCGTAGAAGATCCTGTTGAAATAAGAGTACCAGGCATCAATCAAGTCAGCATCAACCCCAAAGCGGGGTTAACGTTTTCACACACGTTACGCTCGTTTTTACGCCAAGATCCAGACATCATCATGGTTGGGGAAATTCGTGATCGGGAAACCGCGGAAATTGCAATAAACGCCGCGCAAACCGGTCATTTGGTATTATCCACGCTACACACAAACAGTGCTGCACAGGCTCCTGTGCGCCTAATGAACATGGGCATTGCACCTTATCAGGTTGCCAGTGCGGTCAGTTTGATTATGGCACAACGTTTGGTAAGACGTGTCAGTGCCGATGGCTATCAAGGACGTTTGGGATTGTTCGAAGTATTACCTATATCACCCCATATCGCCGAACTCCTAGGAGCCGGTGGCAATGCACACGAGCTACTCAAGATGGCACGCTCAGAGGGCATGTTCACGTTGCATCAAATGGGCCTTGAATACGTCAAATCGGGTATCACCACACGTGAGGAGATCCATCGGGTAACCGTGGAATAAACACCCATGACAAAGCATACTTATCATTGGAAAGGGCTACAGCGCACGGGTCTTATTGCCCAAGGATCGATGGATGCTCAAAACATCGACGAGGTAAAGGAGATCTTGCATACACAAGGCATATTACCCCAAAAAATCACACGAAAATTCCATTATTTTACCCTTCGACCTCAGACAATCAAACCCAAGGATATCACACTGTTCAGTCGACAATTATCAAGCCTGTTAAATGCCGGGATCCCGCTCACACGCGCCTTTGACATTATTTGCAAAGGGCAAGCCAATCGAGCCATGCGAATCTTAGTTGAAACCATCCAATACCATGTGGAATCGGGTTTCACATTTGCCGAGTCATTACAAAAACATCCGGTATTTTTCAATGCATTATATTGTCATCTGATTGATATTGGAGAGCGCTCCGGCACGATGTGTACCATGCTAAATAACATTGCACACTATAAAGAGAAGATGGAAAGCATCAAACAGAAAATCAAAAAAATCGCAACGTACCCTTTGTTTATTCTCTTGATGACGTTTTTAGTCACCAATGTATTTTTGGTGTATGTGATACCTCAGTTTGAATCCTTATTTGCCCAGTTCGGGGCAAAATTGCCGCCGTACACCCAACTGCTGGTATCCTTATCAAAGCTCATTCAGCATCACTGGATCGTCTTGCTTGGTGTGAGTGTGGGTATTGTGTTTGGTTTTATTCAAAGCATACGCCGCTCTGCATTTTTGACGGCATGGATTGACACACAATTATTACGCATACCTTTGTTGGGCGTGCTTTTTAAAAAAGCAGCCATTTCCCGTTTTACCCGAACCCTATACATAACACTTGCCGCAGGCGTTCCTTTGGTGAGTGCGCTGTCATCGGTGGCAGGGGCCACGGGTAACCGCGTCTATTCGGATGCCACATACAACATCAAAACAAGCGTATCCAACGGAGACTCGTTACATACGGCAATGAAAAATACATCCTTATTTCCACACCTCGTTCTGCAGTTCATTGCCATAGGCGAGGAATCAAGTACTTTGGAGCCCATGCTGCAAAAGATAGCCGATTATTACGACGACGACGTCACGCATCGCATTGAGACATTAAATGGTTTATTAGAGCCTTTGATCATGGCACTATTGGGGTTATTGGTTGGCAGCTTTGTCATTGCCATTTACTTACCTATCATTAACCTTGGCTCGGTGGTCTAAATGTTCGCTCATTTGTTTCTGTATTATCCGGTAACGACCTATTTGCTACTGGGTTTGCTCGCACTCTCCATTGGCAGTTTACTCAATGTGATCATTTACCGCCTTCCTCTTATGCTTCAGTCGGAATGGACATCGCAATGTTGCGAACTATTAAATATCCCGGGTGAGTCAAAATCAACGCCGAATTTATTTTTTCCACGCTCTTATTGTCCGTTTTGCAAGCATATGATTCAAGCGTGGCAAAATATTCCCATAGTAAGCTTTTGCATTTTAAAAGGTCGCTGTGCGCACTGCCATCATAAAATCTCACTCCAGTATCCTTTGGTCGAGCTCACGTGTCTCAGTTTATCGCTTATCGCAGTATACTATTTCGGACTTACGCTTTCGTTACTATACGCATGGCTGTTTATCTGGATCACGATATGCCTATGTTTTATTGATATACAACATCAACTACTACCGGACAGCCTGGTTTTGGGTTTGTTATGGCTTGGTTTGATTGCAAACACGCAAGATTTGTTTACCACCCTACCCAATGCCGTACTCAGTGCGGTGGGTGCCTACCTTGCTTTATGGATCGTAGTAAAACTTTTTTATCTTATTACCAGGAAAGTGGGCATGGGACAGGGTGATTTAAAGCTTTTTGCAGCATTTGGCGCGTACTTTGGTTGGACAGCCCTACCTGCCATTCTTCTGATGTCATCGCTCATAGGCGCTATTGTCGGTGTGGTTTATTTAAGAATCACCAAACAAACCAAAGAAACCCCTATTCCTTATGGACCTTTTTTATGTGCGGCAGGGCTCATTCAGTTATTTTATGGTAAATATATTATCATGTGGTACGTGGGAGGCTAAGGGCTGTCTTTTCGATGTTGCATCAATGCTGAGAAAAATTCAGGCTTATTTAACCCAATGGCTGCAAATATTTGCGGAACTCTGTCCCAGCTGCTTTCTTGATTGATGCTTTCTACGATCAAAGCAAACCCTTTATCGCGATCCGCCGCAACGCCCCAGCCATTGATGTAAGCCAAACCAAGCAACCGCTTGGCTTCGATGTGATTGAGCTTTTGAGCAGCAATTAAATAAACATGAGCTTCTTCATACAAGTGTTGCATCCGACGTTCATTATTGTTACTCGCAAACAGTCCTTTTGTTTGCAAGTCTTCACGAAACTGCGCTTCCTCTAGTAAGGCTTTACCCAAAATATATTGCGCAGTAGCGTCATCCAAAGATGCTGCAGTGGCGTAACACTCCAAGGACATTTCACGAGCGTACGGGTATTTTTTCTTACCCACCAACGAGCCATACAATGCCGCAAGTTTCAGATAGCACTGTATTTCAACGTTTAATGCGTCCTCGCTAGGCTGATTAAGTACCCGAGCCTTCTGTAATCCCTCGATTTTTTTTATCAAACGACGAATGTTGAAATGCGCTAAAGTAAACATCCTATTCCCCTAAAACAAACGGCCAACCCTGCGAATCAATATTGACTAGGTGTAGGAGCCGAGATAACCCATTGAAACAGCATTGAAATCACAAACACGAAACCAACAATCATGATTATTTTGAATAAGAAGCGACCCGAGTCTTTTGTGCCTTGTTTTAACTTATTCCAATCTTGCGGCTTCTCTTCTTCCTCCACCTCCACTTTGTGGATTTTATTGTCGATATGGTTTGACGCAATATAGGCAATGATGGCAGAGATAATCGCCACGGAGAGGAACATTAAAAACACAATCCAAGTGGCTGCGGTGCTACTCACCTGATAGTTGGACAACATATATCCAAACAAATCGACCATTAGCTCAGGTAGGCTGTAGTGCAAATTAAATATAAGATAGGGCAGCATATACAAGCTAAGCCCGAAAAAACTCAAGCTTATGAGAAGACAAACAATACCCGTGATAAAATACGCATGACTCTGTTCAAAACGATCCGGTTCCATAATTATTAGTCCATTCAAATTAAACCACCATGATGTCCCGATAAAGCGGACTCACACAAGCAAAGAGCATACTATGAAGATAGCAGATACTCTACTTATTGCCAAGTTACACAAACAAGGCAAGCCGGGTGGCACGAGGACTCAATTAACCTCCGATTGGTTATTTACGTTTCAGTGAATCAAACACTAGCTTTTTATAGCGTTTTACATTCTATACACAAAGTTATTCACAGAATTTGTGAATAATCCCAAAGGGGCTCATAAAAAGAAAAAATCAAAAAAACAATAATTTTCAATGCGTTATAATTTTTAAATGATTTTTCAATCGAATTGGATAAATAGAGTGCTACAAGTTATTCACAATACTCCCAACACAAATAATATGTTCGAACAAGCCTCTTGCATTAAAATAGTTGTTTGAAAGCACCTCGATACTTGTCACCGCTCTACACACAACGTTATCCACAGAAATTGTGGGTAAGTCGTCGCTGTCGCGTAATAATTTGATTGAAAAGAAAACGTAGGTTGGGCCGATAAATGTACGCATTAACCGCAGGGCGTCTCGTTTCATATCCTGACCCAGGGTATACTTGTATTCCTTGCTAAAATCTTTCGTTACTTCAAATACCCTTAAAATCAATTGATATGTATCTTTGTATACAGGTAGCTCGGTATAAAGCACCATATTCACATCCTAAAAAATCCATCGACCCGCGCTCCGCGGGTACTCAATCAGTCAACCCTAAAGTCAAAAGAAAAGGGGTGAAGAGTCAAAGGGTTAAAGCCCGGGAACAACGAACAGCAAAAATGCCATTCTTAAAGTTGAAGCTCTGACTGCTGCCACCCGACGCAAAATTCTGGAACCACGCCCTGCTAGTGGGATTGACTGCGAACTCGGTAGAGCTCCAGTAAAAGCCAGACAGTAAATTTAAAGTATCTACTAAATCAGATTGCATGTTTTGCAAAGTAGGTGTGCCTGATACACCACAAGAAGCATTAGCACCATAGCCCACTTCACAAATCGCTGGTAAATACCAGTCGGAATAAGTGCTAATCGTTTGTTTGCAGAGTCCTGTAGCATATAAAGTGTTACTAATAGGTGCATTGGTTGCATTGTTCTGATAATAAACATAAATATTATTGGTGTCACACGTGCCATCGATGTTGCCATTACAAGCGGTTTGACCAGCGACTTGGCCACTGCTTGGATTGGGAGATGAGCTCGTGGAAGTTTGTGAAATACCGTAAATTGCAATATTACTTGTACCACCACTACCGTTGGAGCTCCAAATAATACCCGATGATTGGTCCGAAGTCGTTGCGACTTTGCCACCCACGCTCGTCGATGCAGAGGTCGTATCATCGAATGCATAGATATACCCACCTTGCATAATACAACCATACCCTAATATCACCGCGGTGCTTGAAACACTGCTCGCATTATCGGCGCTGATGGTTATGGTTTGTGCGACAGGTGCAGTCCCTGTCGTTGTGCAAGGATTGGTGCCGTCAGATGTCGCCGTACTTCCTGGCGTGATTGTAATCGCACATGACGAACTTGCTGCAAGCGATGAGCCACAGTTTGAACTCGCTGTCGTACCCGAGGGCCAACTTGGGTAACTGATAGAAAAATTAACCGCGGGGTAGCTTCCTGTGTTGTTGACGGTAATGGTTCTCGCAAGGCCTGAACTCGGTGTTCCCGATATGCCATACTCCGTATATCCTGTTTTGCTTAATGCCAAACTACTCACACTGGTCGTGAGTGTTGTAGTATTGGTCACACAACTCACAGAAACATTGGTCACATTCGCCCCACCCATCGTGCCACTGCCATTGGTCACGGTACACGTTTGAATACTCGGTTGTGTCAAAACCGTTACATTGTAAGCCGACCCTTCTGCGACTGACGTGGCAAACGTAAACGACCCATTACTGTTGAGTGTGAGATTATCTGCGCCATTATTTTGCAATACCACCGATTGACCACCCGCTAAACCACTGAGCGTTCCACCGACGGTGTACGCATTGGTGGCACAGGTCACACTAACATTCGTCACATTCGCCCCACCCATCGTGCCACTGCCATTGGTCACCGTACATGTTTGTGTGCTCGGCTGTGTCAACACCGTCACATTGTAAGTCGACCCTTGTGCCACTGGCGTTGCAAACGTAAATGAACCATTGGCACTCACCGTGAGATTATCTCCACCGTTGTTTTGTAACACCACCGACTCACTGCCAGCTAAGCCCGTGGTTGTGCCACCGACCGCATAAGAATTGGTCGAGCACGTTACCGTGATATTCGTAATATTTGAATTGCTTATCGTGCCACTGCCATTGCTAACTGTGCACGTTTGTGTGGCCGGTTGGGTTTGAACTGTCACCGAGTAACTTGCTCCTGAAAGCTCCGTTGTTGGAAAGGTAAAAGTCCCATCCGCTGTCAGCGTGAGTAAATCACTCCCATTGTTTTCTAATACCAAGGTTCCGGAAAGCCCATTGACGGTACCGCCCACTGTGTACGTTGCTTCTGCTTTGGTAACAGTCAATACATCCGATGTATTGGGTTGATAACATTGAAGACTATTGCTTTGTTGACACACAACAGGCCCACCTGAAAAACAATTTGGAATCAAACTACCATTTATCGTCAAATTCAACACACAAGATTGATGATATCCCAGTGTAAACGGATTTCCACAATAACCACTGCTCGTGTTTTGTGAAACCCCCGCGATAGACTGCATCGATAATGTGTGTGTTCTGCTTGATTGATTTGTTACAGTATATTGCACAATGCCTGTGTTATTCGAAGGAACTGAAATCGTTGTTGCTGTCAAAGGTGTGAACGTCCACACCGGCGAACCCGCAGAGGATAACGTTGCGACAGCCAACAATAAAACCATCAGTATACTATTTTTAATCAATCGAATTCCTTTCATCGGTTTCATCCTTCATGCAAGATACGTTAAATTAAACAAAACACCATTGGTGTACAGATGATTTAAGCTAAGGCCCGAATTTAAAGTCTGACCCAATGCACGATTGAGTTGACTGTGACCCCAGTCGGCAAATTCATAACCAACGCCTACTTGCCAATGTGGATTTAATGCTTTTTGAACGCCTACACCAAGCGTATACGTAAAACTCGTTTCCGTGTGAGACCCAAAGTTCGGCATCGTTACTGCTTGTGAAATCAATGGCGTATTTTGAAAACCATGCGCATCATTAAATCCAACTCCTATGCTCGCACTCACCCAGGGCATCAACCAATACCCTCGGTCTGCCAAAAGCTTTCCTTTTACCGCAACATGCGTATGCTGAACTTGATGGCTATAGCTGTAATTATTAAACGTGACATCGGCATCATCCCAGATGTTTCCAGAAAGCTTAGCATTGCTTGTCGCAGCCACTGCTAGTCCTAGTTGACCAAGAAGTGCGTTGGGCAGTTTCTTTTGAATACCTACAAAAACCTCGCCATCAAACAGCGCGTGCGTTGTGTGCTCGGCAGCATACGTCTTGATGATGTTGGGAGCTAAATAAAAGGTTTGTGTTTGCCCTGCACTTTCCCAAATAGGACCTGCGCTGAGGGCACCTACCCACGCCCAATCTTTGGGTGCTACAATGGAGCCCATCGTGCCAGCAACCGATTGTGTGCAAGAGAGCATGATGGCTGCGGTCATAGATAAAACACCAGTGTATCTCATAAGCGCTCCGTGCTTAATAAATAGGATGAGTCCTCAGGTAAAATAAAAAAACGACGTACTAAATGATGAGGGCAGTAACCATGCAATAGGGTAGTGATTATGGCAATAATGTAAAACTGATTGCTGATTGCTGGTTGCTGGTTGCTGGTTGCTGGTTGCTGGTTGCTGGTTGCTGGTTGCTGGCCATGCTCATGTCTTTGGCAATCGCTGCCAATCTGTTTTTGATGCCTAATAGATAAATCATTCCCTGTGTTACCATCCTTTCTGTCATTGACTATTGAAAATCTATTGCAAATCATGATACTTTGTTGATGATTTAAAATCAAAATTTTCGTTCAAACTTTTATTCCTTAAGCTTATCCAAAAAATTTCGCAACACCGACTAAGTCGTCGCTGTCGCGAAATGATTTGATTGAAAAGAAAACGTAGGTTGGGCCGAACGGCCCAACCTACGCTGGCTTTATTGAGTCCTTATTTGTGATTTTTGAGTGAGAGCGCGTCCTCGACTATTTTGAGATTGATAAGCAATTGTCCCTACAATTTGTTCATGTGTCGAAAAAAATCAATTTTATCGACATAAACGATGGATATGTCGATGACATAAACATATACTTGTAATATGTCGAAATTTCCTAAGTTTTTAAACATGACGTTTCATTCTAGCCAACCTTATAATGAGTTACCTTACCTGCCACCAAAAGCCGTACTGGAAAGCATTGAGATATTAAAAGCTTGTATTCCAGCGAGAACAGCCTTAGCAGAGCTGAAACAGGCTGGTGAATTACTTCCTAACCAAGGTCTACTCATTAACGCACTGCCTTTGTTGGAAGCAAAAGACAGCTCTGAGATTGAAAATATTGTTACAACCACGGATAAGCTCTTTAAATTTGCTCAAGAAAACACACATGCGGACTCTGCTACTAAAGAAGCTTTACAATACAGAACAGCCTTATATCAGGGATTTATCGCATTAAAGGATAGACCTTTAAGCGTCGCTACTCTAGTACGGGTATGTTCTACCATTAAAAATACTGATATGGATATACGCCGTATCCCTGGCACAACCATTGCAAACTCGACTACGAGTGAGATTATTTATACACCACCTGTCGGTGAAACAGTTATTCGTAATCTATTATCAAATTGGGAGCAGTTTATTCATGGCGAAGATGAATTAGATCCCCTTACCCGTATGGCTGTTGCGCATTATCAATTCGAAGCAATTCATCCTTTCTTGGATGGTAATGGTCGAACAGGCCGCATTATTAACATTCTTTTTTTAATAGAAAAAGGATTGCTTTCACTGCCTATCTTATACCTTAGCCATTATATTGTTCGCCATAAGAAAGAATATTATCGACTACTTGATAACGTAACGAAAAAAAATGAATGGCAAGAATGGATCCTTTACATGCTTCATGCGGTGACTCAAACAGCGCAGCTTACTTATCATAAAATAAATGCTATTCGACGATTGATAGATAACACAATTGAATTTGTACGACATGAAGCACCAAAGATTTATAGTTATGAATTGGTTAATGTTATTTTTGAACAACCTTATTGTCGTATTCAAAATTTAATTGAAACGGGGCTGGCGCGTCGACAGACGGCTTCTACCTATTTAAAAAGATTATGCGAGATAGGTGTGCTGCAAGAAATATCCGCTGGCAAAGAAAAATTATTCGTACATCCAAAACTAATGCAGTTACTAACCAATGATAAGAATCAGTTTAAAGAATATCATTATTCCAGCTGAACCTATCCTTGCGCATGTTACGCTATGTCTGATAAATCACACGACTAATCGCTCACCTCTTGACTGCAACAATTGAAGGTATTTTTCTTGCATCGATTGAGATAAAAAGCTTTTATGAATCAACTCGTTCCATAGAGGAATCGCCTGCCGAAATTCCTTGATGACTTCTGAAATAATTTTTTCATTTAAGTCTAATCGTTCCATTGCAAAATAATCTAAAAAATCACGCTTAGTTAAATTGTTTTTTCTTCCTCTTAAGGGCAAAGCTATTTCTTCTACTGCATTTTTTTGAGCGATCGTTGTATTGAGTAAATCATAGGCGGGGGATAACGTAATTTTATTATTTTTTGTGATTAAAGAAAAATTTTTTAAATGCATGTCTTCATTCCCAACCAAGAAGTTAAATAATGTCAATTTAAATAGTTTAACCCATTCAATTTTTGGAAACGTACAAAATTTCTCTATGATCTGTATTACTTTTTCCATCGAACTATCGTATTTTGTATGACGATCTTCACCAGAAAGTTGTGCAAAATCTTCTATGGCTATTTTTTTATGATGTCCGCCTCGGTCAAACCGTTTAATAAAGTAGGTCATACTATTGTCTTTCGAATACACTAAACCATGAACAGGTACGTCAAGACCAATCGTTTTTGCCAACGACATCGTAACTGCTTCATTTTCAGGCAACTCAGGATACAAGTCACTTTGTGGTTTTAATATATAATGACCATTCTGATCCACTAGTTCAAAGCATTCTTTTTGAACACTTAATTGTGCACTTAATTTCTTTTGTACGCCCTGTATGGACATTTTTCCTACCCGATCGATGGCTTCTTTACGTTGCTCATCAGCACTTAACTCTAATGGCTTAAGATCATGTAACTTTGGCGATAGCGATCGTAGCCCTCTTTTCGAATAATGTTCTGACTCACTTATCGTTTCATAAGTAATAGGGCAACGCTTCATTTTAGTTCCTCGATAGTCACCGCGCCCACGACGTCTTGCCCCACTTTAATCAATTGCTCAAAATAATCATTTCTATCTATCTTATATTTTCTTAATAACGCTTCAAGCATGTTCCCTTCAGGGAGTAATCCTTCAAAAAACGGAGGAAATACGTCAAAATCATACACTTTACTTTTTAACGTCATCGTAAGGGAAACAGGAGGTCCTTGATAGTGTTCATGGTAGGTAAACTGATACCCACCCCCTCTGAGGGCTTCTAATACCCCAGCCTCTACTTTATTCACTAGTATGCGGGCTTTTCTCATGAGTCGTTATCCTGCACGAAAGGTATCTCAAACGTAATTTTAATATTTAAAACGGCTAATACCTTCAGCAACGTATTAAACTGTATTGTTTCTTTCCCTTTTTCAATATCAAATACAGCGGTTTTGCCGACATCAGCTAATTGAGCCAACTCTTTTTGAGTTAATCCGCTAAATTTTCGGCAATCATGAACTATTTTTGCGATTTCATGGGACGACATAGAACACCAATTTTAATGATATTTACTGTTATAGCAGTTAAAATTGTCAATTTCAACGATTAAATTCTCTATTTTATTTTAAACGGCATTTATTTACTCCCAAAGCAGTAAAAATAGTCGCTTTATGACAACCAAGTTAGGTTGAATAACAATCCGTTTGTGTATAGGTGGTTCAGTCGCAACCCATCCCCCATCGTTTGCCCCAAGGCTCGTCCCAATTGACTGCTGCCCCAGTCAGCAAACTCATAACCAACCCCTGCTTGCCAATGCGTATTTAATGCTCTTCGAACACCAACCCCTACCGTATAAGTGAATGACGTGCTTGTATTTGATGCAAAATTGGGGGTGGCGACGGCCTCAGATATCGTAGGTGTGTTGCTATAATGGTACGCTTGATTAAAGCCCGGGCCAATGCTCGCACTAACGTACGGTTTCAGCGCAAAAAATCGCATGTCGGTTAACAGCACCCCCTTTAGCGCCACATGGGTATGTCGTATTTTGTAGGCGTAGGTGAAATTATTGAATGAGGGATCCGCATCGTCCCAAACGTTGCCCGCTAAATTCGCAACACTGGTCGTTGAGACGGAAAAACCCAACTGCCCTTGAAGCCGAGGATGCAACGTTCGTTGAACGCCTACGAACACCTCTCCTTGTGCTAGTGTGTGGCTCTTGCTGCGTGCCGCATACGTTTTCTCAACGTCAGGCTGTAAAAAAAAGGTTTGTGTTTGACCACCGCTTTCCCAAATAGGGCCGCCGCTAATAGTCGCCACCCATAAATAGCCAGGGGTTACAATGCTTGGTTGCGCCGCAAAAGCGGCATAGACGGTTGATAGAAAAAACAGTAAGACTGTCTTGCGAAAGAAGTTCCTTTTCTCAAAGTCCATGGCATATCCTTATTATTCTAATAATCAAACCATCATATAGGACAAGAAGAGAGTATGTCCAGCAGAGCTGGCCGTTTGACGTGAGTAGCACCACTGTGCGATAGTTTCCCTCTTTCCATTGATTAATCAAGGTAACAGACCGAATGAAACGAATCGCATACATGATTTCAGATGGCACGGGAATCACCGTGGAATCATTGGGTAGTAGCTTGATGACTCAATTTGAGGATATTGAATTTGAAACACAGACGTTTCCTTATATCGACTCCAAAGACAAAGCCAAACAAGTCATTGCCCAAATTAACCAAAGTCATCAGGATACCGGCCTAAAGCCGCTCATTTTTATGACCCTGGTAAACCCCGAAATAGGCGCCCTGTTCAAACAATCCAACGCGTGTATTTTTGATTTATTCAGCACCTTTGTGGCTCCTTTGGAACAAGAACTCGGTACCAAAGCATCGGATACCATTGGACGCGCCCACGGCGTGGCCGACTCACAATCCTATGATCACCGTATTGAAGCGATTAATTTCGCCTTAGCGCACGACGATGGGATCAAGACGCGTGGCTATGACAAAGCAGACATTATTTTAATTGGTGTGTCACGCTGTGGCAAAACGCCCAGTTGTTTGTACATGGCGTTACAATTTGGCGTTCTTGCCGCCAACTACCCGTTTACGGACGATGGATTTGCCGGTTTTCGATTGCCCGAAGAATTGAAGCCCTACAAACACAAATTATTTGGCTTAACCATTGAACCCCAACGCCTGCAGCACATTCGCACGGAACGCAAACCCAATTCACGCTACGCCTCTTCGGATCAATGTCGCATTGAAATTGCAGAAATTGAAGACATGTATCAACGGGAAAATATCCCGTATCTCAACTCAACTCGCTATTCCATAGAAGAAATCGCCACCAAAATAATGGCCTCCGCAGGGATCAAGCGCCGGCTTTAGAAAAACCTAAACCCACATAGCCATAAAATCCACGACAGACATCGACGAAAGCCGCGCGAGATCGTCCATGCTGTGTTGAATCCGTTGCACTTGCTCATAAGTCAATTGTGTCTTTAAATTACGTTCGAATTTGGCAAGCAATACCGGCAGGCCTTCTTCGCGTCGACGTCGGTGCCCTATGGGGTATTCGACGGTCACTAAATCACTTTTACTGCCGTCATTAAAAAACACTTGGATGCTGTTTGCGATGGAGCGCTTCTCAGGCGCATGATAATCTTCTGAGAATTGCTTGTTTTCACTGACGTGCATTTTATGGCGTAACGCATCAATCTCTGGCCGTGACGCCGTCGTATCTTCGTAATGCTCCGCTCTCAAATCACCCAACAACAATCCCACCGCAACCATATATTGCAAGCAATGGTCTCGATCGGCCGGATTATGCAATGCCCCTTGTTTGCTGATGATTCGAATCGCCGACTCGTGTGTGATGAGTTCAATACGCTCAATATCCTGCAAACGGTTCACCACCTGCGGATGCAACATCACGGCACACTCCACCGCCGTTTGTGCGTGAAATTCCGCAGGATACGATAATTTAAACAGCACGTTTTCCATCACGTAACTACCGTAAGGCCGTTGAAACGTCAACGTGTCTCCACCAAACAATACGTCGTTAAATCCCCACTTACGGGCGGTGAGCGCGCTGGGATATCCCATTTCTCCCGCTTGTGTGAGCAATGCCAAACGAACCGCGCGCGAGGTGGCGTCACCGGCAGCCCATGACTTACGCGATCCGGCATTCGGAGCATGACGGTATGTGCGCAAACTTTGACCATCTACAAACACCTGCGATAGCGTACGCAAGATGCCGTCCCTATCCGCACCTAATAATTGTGACGCGACCGCCGCACTGGCTATCTTTACCAGAAAAACATGATCCAATCCTCTGCGATTAAAACTATTTTCAAGCGCAAAACACCCCTGAATTTCATGCGCCTTGATCATCATGGTCAACACATCGTGCATACGTAAAGAGGGCTTACCTTGTCGAAGATTATTGCGGCTGACATAATCCGCAACCGCCAATATCGCCCCTAAGTTATCGGAAGGGTGACCCCATTCGGCAGCAAGCCACGTGTCATTAAAATCAAGCCAGCGAATCATAGTCCCGATATTAAACGCCGCTTGCACTGGATCCAACTCGTATGAAGTACCTGGCACACGAGCACCACCCGGCAAAAGCGCCCCAGGGACCACCGGCCCCAACAACTTGGTGCATTCCTGAAAATTAAGTGCGAGCATGCCACAGCCCAACGTATCCATCAAACACAAGCGCGCCGTTTCATAAGCAAGTGTGCTGGTAATAGGGGTATCCAGCACATAATCCACCACGTCGCTAAGCACCGTATCGTATTTGGGTTTTATGTTATCTTCCACGTATGCTGACATATCAGACTCTCGCATCGATGGCAACGTAATCACGCGGCATGGGTCCAATGTATTCCGAGGTTGGGCGAATCAATCGATTATTTGCGCGCTGTTCAAACACGTGAGCGGACCAACCGGTGATGCGCGCCATCACAAAGATAGGCGTAAACAACGACGTGGGAATGCCGCAATAATGGTAAGCAGAGGCGCTATAAAAATCGAGATTGGGGTACAGTTTTTTCTCACGGAGCATCACTTTTTCGATCGACTCCGAAACGTGATATAAGCGCATGTCCGTTGCATGTTCCGCAAGTTTTTTAGACCATACTTTGATGATGTCCGAGCGTGGATCATGTTTTTTATACACCCGGTGCCCAAAGCCCATTATTTTGGCCTTATTTTCCAACATCACTATTAATTGCTCTTCTGCGTCCTTAGGCGTGTTAAACCGTTCAATGAGTGCCATCGCGGCCTCATTAGCGCCGCCGTGCAGTGGGCCGCGTAACGTACCAATAGCGCTGGTAATGGCCGAATAAAAATCAGAACACGTCGCCGCCGTGACGCGCGCGGCAAAGGTCGAGGCGTTAAACTCATGTTCGGCGTACAGAATCAAAGAGACATTCATCATGTCTCTTTGAAGTTTTGAGGGTTCATGTTGGTGTAAAAGAGCCAAAAAATGACCACCAGTGCTGCGTTCATCGCTTTCACCCGAAATCTCTTTACCCAAGAAATGGTACGCGTACCAATAACACAGCATGCCTGGGAATATCGCCAAGAGTCGATCCGCTACGTCATGCTGTTGTGAAAAACTCGTCTCAGGCTCTAACGTGCCCAGCATGGAACAACCCGTACGCAATACGTCCATGGGATGTGTCGTCTTAGGAATAAGCCTTAGTACCTGTTTTAATGACTCAGGAAGTGTTCGTAACTGAATCAGGTGGTTGACGTAAGTGGCCAACTCCGCACGGGTTGGCAACTGGCCATAATAAAGTAAATAAGCCACTTCCTCAAACGTCGCATGACTGGATAAATCCTCAATCGAATACCCGCGATACGTTAATCCCTTTCCTTTTTGCCCTACGGTACAAATAGCCGACTCTCCAGCCATCACACCAGCCAAACCACCCGCACTCTCAGACATCCCTGCTCTCCCTATACTAGGTTATATCACCAACCGACCTTTTGAATACCACTTACAATAACCGGAAATATGAACTGAATTATCCCCCAGTTCGCAAAAAACATCCCCTTGCCGAAACGATCCTTGTACCGCATGTAACACCGATTTATTCAATCGCTCCGACCAAAAAGGTGCCAAAACACAATAGGCAGTGCCCGTCACAGGATCTTCGGGAATACGATACTTCGGATAAAAACAACGAGAATAAAAATCAGCATCCGTCCCTTGTGCCGTCAAGATCAAACCACGCTTTGGTAGTTTTTCAAGCAGCCTCAATTCCACATGCGCCTGTCGGACCTGATGTTCGTTTTCAAGCAGCACCAGATAATCCAAGTCACTTTCAAACACCCCCCTAGGCGATTTGTCTATAATGCCCGAAAAAAGCTCAGGATCAGGTATGGGAGTCACCGTCATTTTAGGAAAAGACATGATCAAACGATCACCTTTCTTTCGCACGGTAAGAGCGCCACTTAAACTTGTAAAAGACACGGCGTCCCCACGACAACGCCCTAGTTCAAACAACAAAAAACCCGCCGCCAACGTCGAATGACCACATAAGTTAATTTCGCCTTTGAGCGTAAACCAACGAATGTGAAAACCGTCTTTATTTTCAATCACAAAGGCGGTTTCTGATAAATTATTTTCAACCGCAATCGCTTTCAATAACTCATCATTTAACCAATCGGTTAACAAACAGATAGCCGCCGGATTCCCATGAAACATCTTGTCAGTAAAGGCATCGATTTGAAAAATTTCAATGCTGTGCACCGCACACCTCAATCACTACAAACAGGTTAAAGAAGAGTAGCGAGAGACTCTTTAAATAGCAAGAGCCTCTTTGCTCAACACCAACCGTGCTGCGTTTTTTGTTTGACGTATGTCATCGTCTTGGTGTGCGCTTGAGACAAAACCCGCTTCATATAGGGACGGCGCAAAATAGATACCCTGACCTAGCATGCCGTGGAAAAATCGCTTAAATAACGATTCGTCCGACGACGCCACATCCGAAAAATCAACGAGTGGCGATTTTTCCGTGAAACAAAATCCGAACATCCCACCTAAAGAAGTACTACTAAAAGGAATATTCAACGATTGAGTCACCTCAGAAAGTGCCCCAATCAGTGCCGAAGAAGTTTGTTGTAAACGCTGATAAAATCCAGGCTTTGAAACCTCGTTCAGTGTCGCCAACCCCGCCGCCATCGCCAGTGGATTACCTGACAACGTACCGGCTTGATACACAGGCCCCTCTGGCGCAAGACACGACATGATTTCCGCACGTCCCCCCAACGCGCCTATAGGCATACCTCCTCCGATGACTTTTCCAAGGGTGGTAAGATCAGGCATCACCTCAAATACGGCTTGTGCACCACCTAAGGCCACACGAAAACCCGTCATCACTTCATCAAAGATCAATACGGCTTGATATTCATCACACAAATCACGCAGTCCTTGTAAGAATCCAGGCTTAGGTAAAATCATCCCCATGTTACCCGCAATAGGCTCCACGATGACCGCAGCAATGTCCTGGTGGTACCGTTCGAACAGTTGCGCCGTTTGCGCCAAATTATTAAAGTCAGCGGTTAATGTATGCTCGGTGACGCTTTGCGGGATCCCAGGCGTTGAGGGTATTCCTAAGGTCAATAATCCGGAGCCCGCTTTTACCAATAAGCCATCACTGTGCCCGTGATAACAACCGTTAAATTTAATAATTTTTGAGCGTCCCGTAAATCCGCGCGCTAACCGAACCGCCGTCATGGTGGCCTCCGTGCCAGAATTCACCATCCGAATTTTTTCAATCGAAGGCATGAACGTCACAATCTTTTGTGCTAATTTGATTTCAAGTTCCGTGGGTGCTCCAAAGCTCATTCCATGATGCAACACCTCCATCACCGCAGTAATCACACTCTCATGGCAATGGCCAAGGATCAACGGCCCCCAGGAGCCCACGTAATCAATGTATAAATTATCGTCCACATCAATAAGATGTGCGCCTATCCCTTGCTTGAAAAATAACGGCTCCCCTCCCACCCCTTTAAACGCCCGTACAGGCGAATTCACGCCACCGGGTATTAACGTTTGTGCCTGTTCAAATAATTGTTTCGAATGGTTCATCATTCCTCTCTCTTAATAATCTGATAAACGCGCGACGCATCCCTTGCATAATACACATCACTCACCGCATACCCAACCACCGCCGCCAAGCAATCGTCAATATAGATAAGTGGTATCTTATCGCGCTGCCAAGGAGGAACGTGCCATGCTTGCCATAATGTTTTCAACGACTTGGTTTGCCCTCGAAGACGAATCACCTCCCCGCCTTGCCGAAAGCCAACTCGAATGCGAGCTGCGTCCGGAACACGTAACCCAGTCTTCGCAGAAACCGCCACTAGCGTGTGCTTAAGGTGCGGCAAACACAAGGCTTCTGGAAACGAAGACCACGCTAGGTCGTCTTTGGATAGGACAGGACCTGGCTTGTTTGCATCCAGAATATACAGACTCTGCTGATAACGCCTCACACAGACACCACCCCACGCCACAGAGGACGGAGACTCCTTGCAAGCCAACACGAGCTCATCCACGATTCTGTCCATAATGTGTGTGGACGGGGCGCGAATCGCATTGTTTTTAAGCCAAGCACGCAACACATTCACCACGCGCGCGCGCGAAACGTGTTTCAATGACGTCAAGGACAAGGTGTTGCGGCGCGCCTCTAATTCCAAACAATCCAACCGCGCTAACGCGTCAAGATTGGATTGGGCTTGTTGGCAATGACGTGCTGTTCGCGACAAATTACGCCGAGCACCGGGCCATTTTTGCTCTAGTAATGGGATAATGCGATGGCGAAGGTAATTACGTGAAAACTGTGCGTTCTGATTACTCTCATCCTCAATCCAGGTAAGATTGTTCTCAGTGGCATACGCCTCCAATTGGCGTCTTGAGTAGGATAGAAAAGGTCTACACAGATCACCATGGCCTAAGGTCTTAGTGGGAGACATCCCCCCCATGCCCTCAATACCGGCTCCGCGAAGCAATTGCAAAAGCAATGTTTCGGCTTGATCATCTTGATGGTGCGCTATTAATAACGCATCGCCTGCCTCCAACAAAGACGAAAAAGCATCGTAACGTGCGTTTCTAGCACCCTCTTCAATATTAACAGCCGAGTGACAAACCACCTGACGGATCATCAAGGGGATCTTGAGTGCCTCACACATCTGAACACAATGCGCCCGCCAATTCGGCGCATTCGGGCTTAGGCCATGATCAACGTGAATGGCTCGTACCTTATGCAGAAACATTGGATTGGATGCCACACAGTGCAGCAAGACCGTCGAATCCAGGCCCCCGCTATAACCCACCCACAAACGCTGGTATTTCGACAGCTTACATAAAGACGTCTCTAACAGCGACTCAGTCACAAGCACCCATCGCCATAAATTTCTGATATCGACGCGCTAATAATTCGTCTAGGGTCAGTAATTGTAATTCGTGCAATTCGGTGGTCAACACGGCTTTTAGCGTCGCCGCCATTTCGGCCACGTTTCGGTGCGCACCGCCCAAAGGCTCATCAATCACCCCATCCACCAATTGGAATTTTTCAATTTTATCCGCCGTAATTCCCATCGCACGCGCCGCATCAGCGGCTTTGCTCGGATCCTTCCAAAGAATAGACGCACAGCCTTCAGGCGAGATCACCGAGTATATCGCGTATTGCAACATCAAAACTCGGTCACCTACCCCAATAGCCAAAGCACCACCGGAGCCGGCCTCCCCCGTCACCACACAAATCACAGGGGTAGCAAGCGTGGACATCTCCATCAAATTGCGCGCGATGGCCTCGGATTGATTACGCTCCTCAGCACCGATACCTGGATAAGCACCAGCCGTATCAATAAAGGTCATGATAGGCAGTTTGAATTTTTCCGCCATTTTCATCAAGCGCAATGCTTTACGGTATTCCTCAGGCCTTGCCATACCAAAATTACGATACACTTTCTCTTTGGTACGCTTGCCCTTTTGATGTCCAAGTAACATCACAGGCTCACCATTAAACCGCGCCATACCACCGATGATTGCGGGCGCCGAGGAGTAATGACGGTCGCCGTGCAGTTCTTGAAAATCGGTAAAAAGATACTCAATATAATCCGTGGTTTGTGGCCTCAACGGATGTCTCGCCATTTGAGCGATTTGCCACGGTTCCAATTTGGAAAACACGGAAGCCGTCAACTCCTCACATTTTTCCTCAAGGCGGGCAATCTCATCACTTAAATTCACGTCACTGTCGGTACCAATCATGCGTAACGCTTGAATTTTCTGATTCAACTCTTCAATCGGTTGTTCGTAATCCAAAAATTGTAGACTCATCAATTACTCGTTGGTAAATTTATCATCATGCGGTATGATAACCGCAACTGTTATTGGATGCCACATTTCCAACAATTTTCCACACAAGATGACATGAGTCCATATCCCCTATTCCCCTACGATTTAGACGATAAGCGTATTGATGTATGGCAATATCCCTTAACCCACGAATCGCCAGAAGCACGCCTGTTACTCAACGAAGAAGAATTAAAACGCGCTGATCGGTATTATTTCCCCAAACATCGACGTCGATTTACCGTCGCAAGAGCGACGTTACGTCTCATATTAGGCAAATATGTGAACACGGATCCTCGCGAATTGATTTTTGCCACAAACGCGTATGGTAAACCTAGTCTCGTGAACGCACCTGCGCTGCAATTCAATCTCAGTCACTCCAACGATACGGCGTTATTGGCTATTGGCCAAACGCACCCTCTCGGCGTGGATTTGGAGTTTTTTGCAGCGCGTCCTTATGAAGGGATTGGCAGCCATATGTTCTCGCCTAACGAAAACCATGCTTTGAAAAACACGCCACCAAGCCTCAAACCGCTCACCTTTTTTCATATTTGGGCCCAAAAGGAAGCGTTTATCAAGGCGTGTGGCCTTGGTTTATCGTACCCTACTCAAACGTTTGATGTCTCGCCGTTTCCGAGCACTGAAGACGCCCTCTGGGATCCACAGCATCACATCCCCTGGAAAATCACAACCTTTATGCCCAAACCCACGTGCTGTGCCGCCTTGTGTTATCACCCGAGTATTCAGGATATACGTTTCAAAAGCTTCGACCCACCGTCACGGTAAACAAATTTCCCTTCAACGACCTCGGATCAACCGACCGACCATTGGTGTCAGTCCATTGAATAGCGCATGCGAACTCATGGAATGTTTTGTTGATGCTGATTTGGTAATCTTGATAACTACGTAAGCCCGCGTTTTGTGGTAACTGGGAATACCCAATCCCTGCGGTGATATGCACCTTTTTGATCTGATGAATATACTTTGATGGGATAAGATAATTGATGCCTAAATTATAATACTCACCACTTTTTCCTGTTGCATAAACATCGTTTGAGTATGCCACGTGCGCCATAAGCAGGTGATAATTCAAGTAGGCGTTGAGCTCATTATAATCCGTGTGTACCATATTAGGATAGGAGTAACGCGTGAGACTGATATCATAATTCACGTGATTATTAATGGTCTTCGCAATACCTATCGAGGGATTTAATTCAATAAACGCCGTGTTATTTCGCACATCCACAAAATGCACATTACTACCCCACAATCCCACATAAACACCCGTTTTTGCAAAACTATAAGACGCCCCACCCTGTGCTGCGGGCAAATTATTGGTTTGACTAATCCCGCGAAACAAATAATTGTTCGCCACGTTAAATTGACCTTGCAGCTTATTTTGCGTTACGGACTCGTCGGAATCACTCTTGCTATGTCGCGGAATCGAGCTTAACAAACGCGATGCTTTTGTTTTTCCGATAATAGGCGCCGATTGCGTTTTCACCGTAGGTTTCGAAGCGTGTGCATGCCCCGACGCAAACAGCAACAGGCAACCCATAACCATCACGATTCGCTGCATGGAGAACCCTTATGCCTGTGTAAGTTCAAAGTATCTGACTTTTTTTAGCAATACACAAGACACCCCGTATGTTCAAGGCAACCGCGTCATAAATTACCCCCAGTTAGGGGTTATGTAAAAGTGCTTTTCAAATAAGCCTGCGTATGTTTGGATCTCACTATCGTAATCCGTTATGATCACCATCCGTTACTGACAGACCATTGAAACCATTGAAACGATTTAACCCGATACAAATGACCTTGTTACACACACTGAGCGACGGACTATGGCACAGCGGCGTTCTCTTGGGAAAAACGTGTCACGTCTCCCGCACTGCTATCTGGAAACACATCAAACAATTGAATGAGCTTGGCGTATCGATTATCAGCGTACCTCATCAAGGCTACCGCTTAGCCAGCCCGCTTATACCACTTGATCACAAGGCTATTCGTCATGAGCTTATCCGATTGGGATTTCAGCAACCAATGGACATGCATCTTTTCGCATCCTTGCCGTCCACCAATCGTTTTCTCAAAGAGCAAGCCCCAAGCGACGCGGTGATCACCTTGTGCGCTGCGGAAACTCAAACGGATGGTCGCGGGCGGTTTGGCCGACACTGGCATTCACCGTTTGGAGAAAACATCTACGTTTCAACACGTTGGCGTTTCCACTGCGATCTGTCTCAGTTATCCGGTTTGGGTTTGGTCGTAAGCCTTGCCATTCATCACACCCTAGAGGAATGGATCGGCACAAACGACATTATGATCAAATGGCCAAATGATCTGCTTTGGCACGAACGAAAATTATGTGGGAGCCTCATTGAAGTTATTGCGGAAAGTCATGGGGCTTCCGATGTGGTCATCGGGATTGGACTAAACGTCAATTCGATGACGGAAACACAATCCATCCCAGACAAACCATGGTGCTCTTTATACGACATCACAGGCAAGCAACATGATCGCAATCCACTGCTTGCGAAACTCATTGCCAATCTACATCAACACGTCGCACGATTTATGATCCAAGGATTTTCAGGCTTTATGGCGCAATGGCATCCGATCGATTATTTGCAGCATAAAACCATCACCATCACAGGCCCATCAGGATCGTTGCGAGGACAAGCTTACGGAGTGAATGAGGCCGGACAACTGATTCTCATAGACGATGACGCCCGTACACACTACTTCTCTTCCGGTGACACATCGCTCGCCTATTGACAATCAAGGCGAATAAGTAATAAATAATATACCTTTCACGGATGAGTTTTAGGATTTTAGGCGACTTGATTTTTTTGTTTAGGCTACGTTTAAAAGCGAGTAATAGTCAACTCTATTGCGAGTTTTTAAACGTAGCCTAAACGGAA
>Ga0206887_10044_pt1 | contig 28661 bp, 24 predicted proteins | sample Alteio_BWOrgHeat_89_FD_153248 | JGI IMG/M metagenome (GOLD analysis project Ga0206887, IMG submission 153248) | Enriched cells from forest soil in Barre Woods Harvard Forest LTER site, Petersham, Massachusetts, United States - Alteio_BWOrgHeat_Nextera3 ...
CAAGCAAAGATTTGTTTTAGGACCCTGTGGCGGAGCAGCTCTTTATCGCAAAAAGATGCTCGATTCTATCGGACTTTTTGATGAAGATTATTTCGCTTACTTAGAAGATGTCGACCTTAATTTAAGAGCTCAAAGTGCTGGTTATAAGTGCCTGTATGTTCCAACCGCGATTGTTTACCATTTAGGTTGTGGCACTACAGGCAGTGGCTATAGCCCTCTTGTTGTTCGCCTTTCTGCACAGAATAATATCAATACTATAGTTAAAAACGTGCCACTTCCACTGCTTTTGAGATTCATGCCCCAAATAATTTATTGGCAATCCTTCTATCTTGCAGTGGTTGTGCTGAGAGGAGGACAATCTTGGGCATGGGTATCAGGCATTATCAATGCAATAGTCATGTTGCCAAAAATGCTAAAAAAAAGAGAGCTGATTAATCACACTCGCTGTATAACACTTAGAGAGCTTGAAGGTATCATCAAGCAATCAGAAGAAGAGTTGAAAGCTTCTAAAGAACGTCTTTACGCACAGAAATAGTCTTTATTTATAATCGCTCGGTCGGCTCGGTACCCTCGCCTCCTCGCTCATTCCCCGCTCCGCAGCGCACGGCTCATCGCCGCGCTCGCTCTCGCTGCTAATTTCATTTAGAAAAGTCTGTCTAACGAATCTTTGGCTTCATCCAAAGAGGATTCTAACTTCGCAACGGCTGATTGCGTTAGGTCGAATATCTCGGATAGATCGTCATGGTTGGGAACTTCGATAATATTTTTCAAAATCTCACGTACCCGATTTAGTTTCTCAAATACTGTTTGCAAGCGCTCAAGAATGTCCTGGGATTTATGATACTCATTCTTGCTCCTACAATTAGCACAATATCCCAGTATGTCAAAGCGGCTAGATGCATGAATAAAGCCTTTGCGTTGCGCTACGTTTTTACCAAAGTCACGAATTAATTCATCGATAAACTCAACCGTTAAGCCACATCCAATACAGATCAGATGATCATGTTCTGGCCCTTCTTCTTTTGTTTCATATCGCAAACCGCGATCACCAGTAACGGTCATCACATTACCAACGATTTTTAACCGATGTAACGTTCGATAGACTGTAGAAAGGCTAATATTCAAGCCCAATTCTTTTGCTTTTTCATAAACCTCCGGAGCCGTGAGATGGGTGCCCTTAGGGAGATTTTTCACAATAGAAGCAATAGCCTGCTGCGTCTCTCCATGTCTGCCAGGCTTTCGTGTCTGTAAGAAACTAGGGCTCGTCCCAGGTTTATTCTGGTCGATGCTCCTTGAACCTTTTTTTTTCACTAGCCATTAGTTCTGCACATTGCCAGGTTTTGTTCATTGCAGGTCAATTGGGCTAAAATTCTAGCTGTTCAGAACCCAATTGCCGATTCCTGCCATTTTCTTAAATCATAACGGGTGTTCAACAATCTTAGCGATCAAATAATTGATAAAAGACAAATCTGATAACAGTCAACCCCAAGGTGCCATACAATAAAAGGGGTTACCCGTTATCTTGGAAGCGGGTTTTGTTAGCGCTCAATACTCTAAAGGCTGAGGGAATAAAGTCAACCGAAGAGTGTCAGCGGCTTAAGGAAGTTTGAACGAACCCTAGCATGTCAATATAGTTTGGGAGACTTTTTATACTAATGGACGAAGAAAATCACCTACCACCCGAGGATATAGATGATGCCAAGAGGGATCGACACTCCTCTGGTTATGCTCAGCCTGGTGAAGACGACTCTAAGGACGAAGTATCGGACACGACAGAAGGAGAAAGCATCAATGAAAAACCAGGTGAGCGTAGTTCACGTTTGAATGCCGCCAAAGCCTTTTATCGGGCAATGTACGCAGGTGAAGACGTAGTTCCAGACGATTTTGGCATGAAGTTAGAGGAAACACGTTCCACGATCAGTGCGGATTCTCCGGCTGGTAGAGGGGCTTATGACAAAGAACTTGAGAGACAATTGGCTTTAGCAGAAGCCAAAGCCAGCGAAAATGAAGGTCTTTACAGACGCATGGCTGCAGACTTTGATAATTATCGTAAACGGACAGATCGGGAACGAGAAGAGCTCTTAGGTCTAGGAATTCAGAAAGCAGTGGAGAGTCTTCTACCAGCAATTGATGATCTTGACCGAGCTCAAGCCACCTTTAATGAAAATTCCGAGGCAAAAAGCGTTGTAGAAAGCTTAAAGTTACTTTATAACCGATTTAATAGGTGCTTAGAACAATTAGGGGTAAAGCCGCTTGAGTCCATTGGTACCCCCTTCGATCCCCGCCTTCATGAGCCAGTTCAACAGGTGGAATCAACTAAGTATCCTGAAGGCTCGGTCGTACACGATTTACGTCGAGGCTACCTTCTAAAAGACAAGGTTATCCGTCCTTCCTTAGTAAACGTTGCTGTTAATTCCTTGGGCGCAGAAGAATCCGACGAAACTCAAAAACATGAAGATCAGATGGACGAAGGAAGTAATGTCTCTATGAGCCATGAACTCGAAGAAGGTAATTCGAAGGAAGAAATGGCTAAAGGTTCCCCAGGTAAGAGGCATTCAAAGGGAAAACACAGCGGTAAAAAACGAGTGCTGGATGAATAGCGAGCGAATATTGAGCAAGTTTGAGACATTGAAAGCGATTGATCAATCCATAAGATATATTGATCTCACCATGATGGAAGCTGGCAAATCTGTCATTGTTAGAACTAACAAAAACTGTTACCTCTATTTGGCAGGTGCTTGACGAGAGTTATGCAAATGATTTAAAAGCACTAGTAGCGGCATGGGACATATCCCTGCTAAATTTAGATTAGTAAGCTACAGGGCTTACTAATCTAAAAAACAGTTTTTATTAGAACAGAAGATTAAAGGGCGTTTCTTTGTCCACTATGACAAAACGGGATTATTACGAAGTTTTAGGTGTCTCTCAGAAGGCTAGCACCGAAGAAATAAAACGGTCCTTTCGCAATAAGGCAAGGCATTTACACCCTGATAACCAACACAGCGGGGATGAAGCTGCATTTAAGGAATTAGCCGAAGCCTATGAAGTTCTATCCGATGATAACAAGAGAGCTAAATACGATCGCTGGGGTCACGAAGGCGTAAAAGGTAGCACTCGCAGTTTCGACGAATTTGATTTTAGTTCGTTTGCTGGTTTCGGTATAGATGATTTGATTGATGTTTTTTTTGGAGGAGGACTTCGCTCCCAGGGACGCCATACAGGACCTGAACAAGGAGCTCATTTAAAATATGATCTCGAAATAGAATTCCTTGAATCTGTTTTCGGAGTAGAAAAGGTTATCTCCATTAAGCGTTTGGAAGAATGCTCCCCTTGCAATGGCGAGGGAGCTACTCCAGGTAGCAAGATAACGCCTTGCACCGCATGCGGTGGCTTAGGACAGGTACAACAGGTTGTAAATTCATGGTTCGGACAAAGCATACGTGTTTCTGATTGTAATTATTGTCAGGGTTCTGGCAAAAAAATTGATAAACCTTGTCGTGAATGTCGAGGCGAAGGACTAGTAAATCAGTCACGAGAATTCACGGTGAAGGTTCCTAAGGGTATCGAGAATGGCTCTCGACTTCGCTTGAGTGGTGCTGGTAACAAAGGCCGTCGTCATGGTGCATTTGGCGACTTATATATTATTGTTCACGTCGACGAACATAAACATTTCATACGAGACGGTGATAACATCCATATCAAACAACCAATTAGTTTCGCTTTAGCTTCTCTGGGAGGGGAGCTCCTTATTCCGTCAGTTGATGGAGAGAAACCATTAAAGATCGCTGCTGGAACCCAGACAGGCACTATTATTGTCATCAAAGATCTTGGTATTCCGCGATTATCCAATCCAAATCGGCGGGGAGATCAAATTGTCCATATACAAATCGAGACTCCCACAAAATTATCGCGTGAAGAAAAGAAACTTCTCCAAAAATTCGCCGAACTTAGAGGTGATTCCCTGAATATTCCGCCCAAAGAAAATGAGGAAAACGAAGAAAGTAGCCAGGCTAATCCTCGATCAGAAAAGAAGTCAAGCGAAGATAGCTTTGAAGAAAACGGCAACGACAGAAACGGCGAACCATCCTCTAGTGAGGAGCAAGAATCTTCAATATTCGATCGAATTGTAGAGGTTTTTAGACCAAAAAATGCTGAGGAACAGGCAAAATCAAACGCAGACTAAAATGCGCAATGCATCTAAATTTAAGGGCTTTTCAACATGCCATATATTTTTAGGTTCTATCTATCTCTCTCTCTTCGTACTTATTTTCATTCTCCAATCTGTTGAAGCAACCCGTCTGCCCGCCGAACTAAAAACTTATCTTGCTCGCGAGTTGCCATTAGAAAGAATAAGGCTCGATGGTTCTTTTGAAACAAAACGTGGACAACTTTTTCTACCTTTAGTACCAAATAATCTAAGCAAACAGACAAGTCTTCCCAATCTCGTCTCGTCCTTTCCCGATAAGAAAGACCCCGTCTTACTCATATTTGACAACGGTTGGTGTTTCTTACGAGTAATCGCGCATGGCAACTTGCGAACAGTTGTTTCTCCGAATACGCTTCCTCCTAAACTTAGCAAATTCCTCTTTGGGGCTAAATTTTCTCCGGATCTTATTGTGCCTGACAAATTTGCCTTACCTAAGTCCTTAAAACCACTTGCACCTGAATTAGCCGTTAATTATTTTGACGATTCACCAACCGTTAAGCCAAGTGTTAGTCTCAGGGAAAAGAGGGTAGTTGCCTCGAAATCTTTGCATAATGCTCATAATGCAATATTTATTACCTCTCCCAATACTGGTAACATCACACTTTTAGCTGATGGCACCTTTGAAAAAATTACCGATTTCCGCACGGATGGCACGCCCAGCGGCATGGCTTACGCCAACGGAAAGCTCTACATTACTGATCAGACGAAATGCCGAATTTTAAAGCTCGATCCTAGTCTCAAGCAATTCATCGGCCAAATAGATTTACCTGCCAAAAGTGCCCCTAAAGATGTTGCTGCCCTACCAGACGGCAAATTGATTTACGCTTCGGAAAGTGCAATTAACAGCGTCTCTGTATTCGAAACGGATACTGACAAATTACTCGTACGCATCCGCGGAATAAGCGGACCAACTAGGCTCATAGTCACACCCAATGGCAGTCTGTTACTTGTGATTAACGTTTCTAGCGGCAAGGTTTCCCTTGTATCTACACAAAATCAAAGATTGCTCGGAAGCATAAAAGTGGGAACGCTCCCCAATGCTGTCGCCATCAGCAGTGACAGCGAGCGAGCCTATATCTCCAACCGTGTCTCCAACACAATTTCCATAGTAGATCTTCCAAAACGTCTAGTCCTGCAAACTCTGCACGTCGGTTCTGCTCCCACAGGACTCGTTTTGGACGATACCGATACCAAGCTTTTCGTCGCTAATGCCAAAGATAACACTATCAGTGTGTTTGACATTAAAAGCTACAAAAAGCTCAATGATATTAAATTACCATTGGATGTGGACTTCCCAGGCAGCATAACTCTGCTCCCCGACCATAAACATGTACTAGTCTCTAGTGAAACCACCGAAGCAATCGGCATATTGAACATAGAAACGAATGCTTTCGAGAAACAGCCAGTGATTGGTCACCCTAGCGATCAATGTCTCTGTGTACCAGTTGAAAGTAGCAACTAAAGATCAGGTCGACGCCCAGCATCAACTGCCATTTGATTCAACCGGCCTGACATATGGCTAGAAACTTTCTCTATAAAGGCAGTTTGAAAACCAAAAGCAAAAACAGCAAGGAAAAAGAACATGGCCATAATCCAGCCAATATTAAGGCCAAAGCCTGATGAACCAGCACCAGACTCGTTCTTAAAGAAAAATTCCCACTCTTTGCGACCACGCATAATGTATTTTTGACAACCGTCTCTTATCAGACTGATAATAATCACCTCAAACCTAACACAAACAGCGCATTCAGCAAAGTTAAATGTCCAAAAAGGCCAAGATGAATATGGGCTATAGGCAATAAAAGAGTAGAAAAAGTGCAAAATATTATATTCGAGCTCATAATCAACTGGGTTTCCCAAGTACACAGGAACTATCCAAGATGCTTAGAGAAATAGGACAAACGATTGGGATAGACTGTTCCTAAACTTAAAAACCTCTGACATCTCATTATTAGTTTGAAAAAAAATTTCTATTTTTGGATTCTTTGCTTTTCTATTTTCGCTCTAGCCTTTGTCTCGTACAAAGCTATTTTTTTCAATTTCTTTTGTGGCGACGATTATATTCATGTTGCCTGGTTACATCGTGTACTTACACATCCAGACCTTATTTGGAAAAATTTCTACGCCACCTGGCTAGATGATGCCTGTTCTCTTTATTACCGACCACTTATTTCCATATCCATGGTTTTTGATTATCTTCTGTGGAGAGGCAACGGCCTTGGTTTTCATATTACAAACTTTCTGTTTCTCATCCTGACAGGATTCGTTGTTTTCTTTCTTGTGTGGGAACTCGAAGAGATTAATCAAAATGCGAACTCAGGCTGCGCCCAGCAACTTAGCAATTTAAGCTGGCCTTTCTTTGCCAGTGGACTATTTATACTTTACCCCCTGCATCCAGAGACAATCAGCTGGATTACCGGTCGGGTAGACGCGATAGCCGCTTTCTATTATTTTGCAAGTCTGTGGTGTTACATCCGATGGCGTCGTACCGATACCAGAATTTGGGCTTTGGGTGCTTTAGTAGGAATGACTCTTTCTTTACTTTCAAAAGAAATGGCGATCACTCTTCCGCTTTCCTTTCTTCTTTACGATTTACTATTTCTGCATAACCGACAGAAAAGAAATATCTGGGAAATCTTGGTATCAGAATGTCCCTTCTGGATTTTGTTAGTCTTATATTTTGTAGTCCGCCGTTTAGCCCTTGGTACTTTCATCGGTGGCTACGACAGCACTCTCAGCCTGCAGTCCGATTTAGGACAATATGCAAGCAAGTGGCTTCATGGTTTGGTCATGATGGCAGAGCCTATCAATTCGGCAATTATCAAACCATCGAATTTTCTTTGTCGCATCTGGACAATTGGTATCGTTGCATCCATTGCTCTAGCTGCATGCAAACTAATCACCAGTCGTACTTATTGGAAGACCGCGATTTTTTTGGTTTTCTTATTTCTGTTGTGCCTCTTACCTGTCTATAAAATATTTGATATCTCATCTGATTTACAGAGCAGTCGTTATGCTTATTTTGCTACGGTGCCCTTGTGCATACTCCTTACCATTGGTCTTAGCAGTTTGACCACCTCAGTCTCTTCTCGTACTCAATCAATCTTCAATGTCCTCAAATTTCTTTTGGGCATCACCTTATTGTTTGAAGCAAGTATTTTGTTGTCAAAAAACAATAGTGCTTGGAGTGTAGCTGGACACCAGGCTAACGCTATCAAACATTCCCTCGATCAAATTCTTAGCACCAATGATATTCGTCCTGTTTTTCTTTTTGGTGCACCCGATAACTATAAAGGAGCCTATATCTATCGCAATGCCTTAGTTGGTATGCTCTCTAAACCAGAAATGACTCCTCTACCAAGAACGCAGATTATTAATCTAGCCATGGTTCCCTTCAGCTCAATAAAGGACCTAATTGAACAATATCCGCAATCGATACGAGTCTATCACTGGAATGACTACTCAAATTCGTTTGCACAAGTTAAAACTCCTAGGATGTTGTTTCCAAAGCCCCAAACACTCATGCCTCACCAAAATCCAAATCGGATGGGCGGCTCGCGAATCGCTCATCCTGATCCTTCGATAAAACCATTACTTTGGAATCGCCCTTCTAGTTATTCAAATGTCTCTGGCTTTCCCCAAGAAACCAAGCCATCTTTACCAAAAGACTACTTACTAATTCACGGTGCACTAAGAAAGGCTCTAAATTACGATCAAGGTGCAACCATCACCTGGCAATGGTCAAAAAACGACGAACTCTCAATGGATTCAAGCTCAGAGAATCAGATTATCCATATAAACCCGGACAAGATTTTACGCTGGTCAACCGACTTTATTGCGCTTGAAATATCCGCCAAGGATAAACTTTCCAATTTGAGTGAGCTAAAAGCTGCCGATCTTCATTTCTCCAACAATCTTTGCACCGATCAAGACATTCAGTCCACTGTCACCGCATTTAATGGCAACGAAGTTCTCATCTTTCCTTTACGTAATAATCCGGAATGGACATTTGGAAATAAATTGGATCACCTGGATATTACTCTCCCTCCTGTCGGCACTCTAACACTGAGGGCCATGCATTTCATTTCCGCAGACCAAGTTATGCCAAAGCTTCAATTGCCTGCAGGCAATTCGTTGCTCAAAAATGGATACGTTAATATAGGACGGCAAAAAAACGCTAGTTTAATGCTTCGTGCCGATGCCAATGCAATTAACGGAGCAAAGGCACTTGTAATGGAAATAACCAGAGCTAATCAAGCTTTTGAGAAAGCAAATGTTCCGAATTCAAATTCTATTTTACTTTTGAAGCAAATAACATTTACTAGTGCTCTGTGCAAAGTGAATTTAAAACCTTCTGATTTTCCAAAACCAGGTATGTACCAAATTCGCTTTGTAGCCTACGATCAACAAAATAACCAAGTCGGCATGCCCAGTGATAGCCTCACCATCGTAGTTGAATAAATAACAATAGCTAAATTAGCACCCTAGTATGTTGTTTCCCAAGGTCCAAACATCTTTACTCCGCCAATATCTACATCGTAGGGGCGGCTCGCGAGCCGCCCACGAGTTCGTTCACAATGTATTTTCGACAGAAATATTATTTTGGAAGCGGAGCACTGCTTGAAATAAATCAAGATTCTATTTCAATCATACAAACAAAACGCCCACAATATTGTCACCACCATTTCGAATGAAATATACCATTCTGTGGGGGAATTTCACCCACTAAGTGGGGGATTTGTACCGATAAATAGCTGCATCAAGGCGACCAGTTCAGTCTTACACTGAACGATCACTAACTTCCACACTGCGTTCCAAAATGCCGGCTGATTCCTAAAGCCAATATTAGTGTTGACAACATTGCGAGCTTCACTTAAACTCAGTACCGTCCTTAAATATAGGCATAATCATGCAGAATAAGTTTAAGGTTCTTCGGGCATTAACTTTGTTTTGTGCAGGATTGCTCTGGACAAGCAGCATAGAAGTTTGTGGGCATGAAAAGTCATTGTGTCCTGATTTGCCCAAAAGTGAACAACTGCTGAATGAAGGACAAAAATATACTGGGGGGCGACCCTACGGAGCAAGACTCCAACTTCCAGAAGTAATTAGGGAAGTTCGATTTATAGGTCCGTTTATAGATAATCCAAAAAATCAAACTCAAAAGCCTAAATCTCGCAGCGGTTTTTATCGTCGAGTTAATCAGTTTACTCAGGTTAGAAGCGATTATTATCCCTGTGTTCTTCAGGTACATCAAATAGATAACCTGCCACTAACAACTACCAACCAAATAGATTCTGCGGAAGTATCTGCCCGAGCATATGAAGCTGCTACTGAGTATAATGCTGCAAAACAATTGTATCAGCGTATACTTTCTGCTCGAGTCAATGCTTTTCCCGTTAACAAAGTCGCCATTGATTCTACTATTGAAGATATTGCACGAGTAGGACTATGCCAATCTGCCCAAGTTTACGAAGACAAAAAAGAATACGCCAAAGCCGTATCTCTCTATGGTCAAGTTCTTCAAGCCATCACTTCTCAACGGAAAATTGACCTAGCAACAAGGATTTCACTCATTGCACCCATTGTATCCAAGCTTGAAAGCTTTCAGGCTCACCATATCGAAGAAGCAAAAGCAATTCGATTGCAAGCACAACATCTTCACGATAGTTATAAGAGAACATTGGCATGCATTGACATGGCTGGTCGTCTCGACCATTGTGCCCTGAAATTGGAGTGCGATGGAATGTATACCATGGCAGAAAAGTCATACAAGCAATCGCTTGAAATTAAGGAGAACAATTTAGGGAAGCACGATCCTGATACTTTATCTGTCTATGGTGACTTGGCGAGACTGTGCGCTGAGCAAGGTCGTTATTCTGAGGCACAAAACATTTATGAGCAAGCCTTAGCTGTTTATCGGAAGCTTCCTAACCCAGGTAATTCATATACTTCAATGTTAGAAAACTACGGAGATATGCTGAACCACATAAATCAAACAAGTAAAGCCGATCAAATATACTCTGAAGCCAAAGCCTTTCATACAAAGTTTAGTGCTTCTTCAGAACATTGAACCATTATCAGTTCGTTTCAATATAGAACCGAAACACTTCAAAAAATTAGACATTTAACGAACTATTGCCTGCTGTGGGGGAAGCGATTATAATTTACTTAGTTGCTCCGGAACGCCGCTGCTTGCAAGCTATCCGGGGCCTAGCTTTTTCTAGCCATTTGCTATCAAGCCAAATTATCACTGTCACATTAGACAAACTGTGTGGCAAGCACAGCCCTGGTCATTGTTTTGCCACAAACAACAACTATAAAGATCAATATCGAACACTATTTTTGTTGATATTGAACAACAGTTTATTCACACGTAAATGCCATTGGATTTCTTGACGGTGGCAGCAAACAAGGATATAATTGTCCAATGATACCTATGTTTGACAAAAGAGGGTATCTACCGGAAGGAAAGCCATATATCGTCACATGGGAAGAATTTGAGACTCGGTTCGGTAACAATGATCACCGTAAGCGATTGCTTAGTGGATTAAAGATGGCTCTCGATAATCTGAAGCAAGCTGGTTGTTGCAAAGTCTATATTGACGGTAGCTTTATCACCACAAAAGAAAATCCTGGTGACTGGGATGCCTGCTGGGAGATACAAGGTGTTGATAGTAAATTGCTTGATCCGGTAATTATTGATGCTGACTTCCAGCCACATAAGTTAACAGAGAAATATTTTGGAGATTTGTTCCTCCAAGCCCCGCGACTACCTGGTGGCAACTTCGTAAACTACTTTCAAAAAGATAGAGATGGTAAGAGAAAAGGCATCGTTGTGATTAATTTGGCAACACTTCCATGATCAAAAATGAACATCAATATAAGACGACAAGAAAGCTAGCTGTTGAGCTAGAAGTTGCTCTGGCAACACTTCCTAACAATTCTGAATTTAAAGCTTTACCAAGACTGATGCAAAAAGCACATACTAGTTCGCTTAAACGCCAGTTGGCACAACATTACAATGAAACGAGAGAATATGAACTGCTGAAAGCAGGAGAGTTCAACTTCGACAAAGTGCCTTCCTTTGAGAATATTGCAATCTGGCTTATTCAGGCTCGAATTGCGAAAGGATTACGACAAGAAGATCTCGCAAGACTGCTCAAATTAAGGAAGCAACAAATACAGCAATACGAAGCCACTGATTATGCCTCAGCAAGTCTTCATCGCTTGGAGCAGGTGTTTGCGATACTGCGCTCATGTTCACCATCACATCTTGTCCAACAAGGTGTAAAGCACCGTCAAAAAGCAAGTGCAGCTCTAAGAATTAGAAGAACCTAGATTACAAAGGAGTCGGAGCAAATAGCGGTTCGGGAAAATAACTAAAATTGGTTATATTTAGATTTTTAAAAATGTCAAAACCGATTAGTTTAAAATGTCGTCACTGTTTCCGATCAAAGAAGATCGTCCATATGCCCGCTATTAACAGTAGTATACCCAAACCGATCGATGAATCGCGATACAGAATAGCAGCATCGCTCATAGCAGCTTCCAGATATGCATAATCAGGTCTATTGAGATCGCAATGGACTTTTACCACCATTCCGATTGGGTAATGCGCTTGAATATATGAAGACGATCTGTCAAAGTCCGGCTTATAAGGACTTTTTCCCGAACCTATAGGCCTAATTAGGTAACCTGAGCGAACATTAGAACTGGAGTATTGTTTCTGTCCAACTTTGTAGACGTATGATATTTGTCCGTATTCAGCGTTTTCCCAAGGAAGATGACTTTTACGAGACTTTGTCTCACATTTAGTAATAACACCTGAGGTTATAGGCCAATCAAGCGATGACCAGTAAAAGTCTGGAAACTGAGGAAACTGAGGATCAGGAGTATGGAAATTAGGACACCAATACCCTATTAAAGCAGCAATAGGTGCCAAACATAAAAGAATGATTCCTATCTTTAGCTGTTTTTGTCTATTCGGTCGATCCACCGCTCAATTCCTAACTGTTTCGGATAGTACTTGATCACCATTAAATGTAACATACAGAATTGCCTAATAATATCCTCCTTCTCCATGATACCTTGGTTTCTAGCATTCACAACTGTTTGTCGACTTTAGACAATTCCTTGGAAAAACCTGGCTAACAAAAGACCGGAGCGAATCGCTGTCTAGAATAATAGTCGCTAAGCTTATGTTTGATTTCTTTCGCATTAAATCCACGAACCACATTGATCATCCGGTTATTATGCCGTGGTGTATTGATTGTGTACTTTGTTCAAGAAACGCGTAATGCTTGATTGATATAAAAGATCAACAGTTCCAGTCGGACCGTTTCTTTGTTTAGCAATGATAATCTCAGCTTCGCCGCGCCGTTCGCTCTCGGGATTGTAGTATTCATCCCGATAAATGAACATCACAATATCGGCATCTTGCTCTATGCTGTTATGGACCGTAATGTTATCCGCCACAAAATTATGCAAATCCTCGACCGTGAGATCGAATACTTCTTCTTCTCCAGCAAGCTCTATACTCTTAACATCATCCCAATAGACATCACTGGTAGCAAGATCAGTTAAATCGTCAGAGCGGAGAATTTGAGCCACTTTAAGCGCTCTTTCCCTACCAATTCCACATTTGTACAAAGTAGTACCACAATAAGACATGCCCATTGCTTTCTGCATCTGTCTTGCTGTTACGCCCACTAATTTTCTAGCTGGTTCAACTTTTAGTCTCCACGCTTCCAATGGAATTACATCTCGATTTGTATTGAAAGCTCTGCTCAATAAATGCTCCGCTACTTTTTTGAGAACTGGTTGTTTTCGTTCACCTAAAATTCCTATCTGTCTAATAAATAGCTCTAAATCTTGTTTGCCAGTAATGACGATGTGGTGCTGATCTCGTCCTTTATTTATCTGAGGGGTGAGAGCATGCTTTGCATTTATGCCAAGTCTTAATAGTAGGGCTTGTACATCGGTAGCTAAACGACTGCTACTTGTTGCATACATCACCACAGGCACACCAGTGCTTTCAGAAAAAGCTATGGTTCCATCGGTTGCCCAGAGATGTCGCAGGAAAAAGGCTATGCTCTCAGCTGTTTGAGCAAATACTTCCTCGGGAACGAACTTTTCATAGGATCTCAGGTTAAAGACATTGAGTGTATCGAGCCAAGCTGCTATAGGATTGCGTTTACCATGGGTCAGCCTTTGACTGGCAGCTAAATAAACTTGGTACCAGCTTCTTTCTCTAACAATACGTGGTGCTATAGAATTTCCATACACCGAGGAAGACAGTCGGACAACATGTTCGGCAAGATCAAAATCCGCCGTGGTAAATTGCAGGGCATGTCGCGCAAGAGTGCATCCATCTCCAATCAAATAGCCAAGAAGGGCTAATTGGTCTAAGGTCAAACTTCTTCGCGATTCACCTATGATTTGTCGGGGCATAGCAATTCTCGTGCCCTTGGTAAGCTGATCCAAGCGTTGCCAGCCGTTTATCGTAAGAAATTTATGGTTGGCCGTTGCTCTTATCGATCTGCCCAGCGCAGTTGTAAGTCTGTATACAGACTTTACTCCGGTGGAGAAGGCATTTGTCACCTTTTTAGGAACGAGTTTCCAATTATTTGTATCTAAGGCCAATACTCGAAAATTGTCTTTGCCAATGAGCGATTTAAGTGGACGATAAATACCCTCATCCGGGAGGAATATTGCCGTATCCCCAGTCAAGCATCCGGATTCTCTCAAGTCGGACAACATTGGTCTTTTATTTTGTCTGCCTTCTACTGCTCGTGAAAGCTGAGAAAGAGCGATTACGGGAACACCAACTTCTCTGGCTAAAGTTTTTAAACTGCGTGATATTTCTGAGACTTCCTGTACACGGTTATCCGTTTGTTTACGACCTTGTAATAGCTGTATATAGTCGACAATGATCAGTCCCAATCCTTTCATTTCTGCCTTAAGACGTCTCGTTTTAGCACGGATCTCCAGGACATTTAGAAGGGCTGAATCATCTATATAAATTGGTGCTTCCCCAAGTCTTCCCATAGCCATCGCTAGATGCGTCCAATCATTTGTATGAAGATGTCCAGTACGCAGCCGATTAGCATCAATTGCCGCTTCAGAGCAAAGCATCCTCTGTACTAGCTGTTCTTTTGACATTTCTAAACTAAAGATCGCTACCGGTATTTTCAGTTCAATAGCAACGTGTTGGGCCATCGTCAAACAGAGAGCAGTTTTACCCATTGACGGTCTTGCTGCCACAATAATCAAGTCTGAAGCCTGGAAACCGGCAGTCATTGCATCTAAATCATAAAAACCTGTGGGCACTCCAGATAAGGAATCACGATTTTCATACCTTTCTTCAATCCGTTGGAAAGAAGACTCGACAATATGTTTAATATGCACAAGCTGTTGCATATTGCGTCTTTGGGCAATGCCAAAAATCAAATGTTCGGCACGATCGATTGCGTTATCAGCGTCCGGCTCTTCGTAACAACTGCCAACAATCTCAGTACCCGCCTTAATAAGATTACGCAAGAGAGCCTTTTCTTGAACTATGCGGGCGTAGTACTCCAAATTAGCGGTTGTCGCAACCGAAAGTGAAAGGTCGGTTATATATTGACGACCGCCCACATTTTCTAATTTCTCCTGATCCTTAAGATATTGGGAGACAGTAACAATATCGATCGGTTCATTATTATCAAAAAGGTCGACCATGGCGGCATAGATAACCTGATGCGCCTTTCGATAGAAATGATCCGGTTCTAATAGATCGAGAACGCGCGTGATGCCGTCACCGCTTATCAACAAAGAAGCAATAACGGCTTGTTCCGACTCAGGAGATTGGGGCGGCAGTCGCTCCAATGTTGTATCGGTCAGTCCTATTTCAGTATTCATACTATATATACGAAACTGATGCGAATATAGTTCAATTAAATATCCTTCGCCAAGCCAGAAGATTTGACCGCAACGAGGCAGCGACTAATAATGTTGGCAATAGAGATATTGTAAGTGAAGACGAGAGCAGATTGAAATGACTTTTCTTCAATCATCTTCCAGAGAAGAAGTGTCTCCTTCCGGCAGTCCTAGTTCCCAGGCTTTTAACAGTCGCCGCATAATTTTGCCAGAGCGGGTTTTGGGCAAAGATTGCTTGATTTCAATCTCACGCGGATAGGCATGGGCAGAAAGAAGGTTTTTAGTGTGTTCTTTCAACTCTTCTATAAGATCTTCGCTTGGTTTAACACCATTTTTTAAAACTACAAAGGCTTTAATAATTTCGCCACGTTCATGATCAGGCTTTCCAATAACTCCTGCTTCGGCAACTGCTGGATGCTCAACAAGACATGATTCAACTTCAAACGGACCGATGCGATGCCCGGCTGAATTAATTACATCATCTGCTCTACCTACAAACCAAAAATAACCTTCTTCATCTCGCCAAGCATTATCACCACTAAAGTACCAGTTCGGTATTTTGAAGTATTCACGAAATTTTTCTTCGTTTCGCCAAATTCCCCTAAGCATTGCTGGCCAACCGGGTCTTACAACAAGGCGCCCCAGCTGTCCGGCTTCCACTTCTTGACCGTTGTCATCCACCACCGAGGCGCAAACACCAGGCAACGGTTTACCCATAGAACCAGGTTTAATTGGTAAGCAGGGTAAGTTGGCAATCAACTGCATGCCAGTTTCAGTTTGCCACCAATTATCATGAATAGGCAAGCCATAAGCCTTCATACTCCAGCGCACTACTTCTGGATTTAACGGTTCACCCACACTAGCAATGTACCGTAGACTTTCAAGACTATGTTTCCCTACCGCTTCCTCACCAGATTTCATAAGCATTCTCAAAGCAGTAGGGGCTGTATACCAAACCGTTACTTTCAAACGATCAATAACGTTATACCAATTGTCTGCTTCAAAGCGACCTTCATAACTTACCAAAGATGCACCATTAGACCAGGGACCGAAGATACCATATACGGTGCCAGTCACCCAGCCTGGATCAGCAGTACACCAGTAGATGTCATCCTCCTGCAAATCAAGTACCCATTTCGTCGTCATATGCTGTCCTATTATGTCATTGTGGACATGTACAACACCTTTGGGTTTACCGGTAGTTCCTGACGTGTAGAGAAGATATAGAGGATCTTCCGAATCCATCGCTTCACATTGAAGTTTTTCAGAAGCATTATTGATTAAAGTATCAAAATTAAGCTCACGCTTTTTTAAATGGTTACTGTCATTGCCTACTACAATCACATATTCGAGATTAGGTAATTCATGAAGGATGCTATCAAGCTTTGGCTTAAGAGCGTCGTTTGTAATAATCACCTTCGCTTCACTATCGATTAATCGGTCTCTAAGAGCATCTGGACCAAAAGCAGAAAAAAGAGGACCGACAACTGCACCAATCTTTGTTATTGCTATCGTCGAGACATAAAGTTCAGGAATACGCGGCAAAAAAACAAATACGCGATCGCCTTTAATAATTCCTAATTGTTTGAGAGCATTCCCCAAACGATTTGATGTATGGGCTATTTCCTGAAAGGTAAATTTCTTTAGTTGTTCGTTAGCACCAATAGAATAAAGAGCCACCTTGTTCTTGCGCCCTGAGAACAGATGCCGATCGACCGCATTATAGGCAGCGTTTATTTTGTTGTCAGTAAAATAAGCAATTTCGCACCTAGCATCTTCCCAGTTGAAACTGCTATACGTATGTTCATAGTTGTCTAAGTTAGGTTTGCTAGCAAATTTTTTTATAGTCTCATGGCGTGACCTTGGAGAACGCGATGCCTTAGGAGTTGTTTTCTCAGTTTTTGCCTTAGTGAGATCTATCTTGGGTGACACTATCTTTACTCCTTAGCTCCTGAACTGAATGAAGACGATTGCCGTTTGCGCTTATATTAGTCTAGCGCGCCATGTTGCAAAGAGAGGCGATTCGCTATAAAAAAACTCCAACGCAAAATTTTTTCTTGGAGGTTGTGGTAAACCAAGAGGAACTATATATAAGATCCCTTGTTTAAAGAGCTAAAGATAATGTTGACCGTATGCCCTTATCCCGACTGTCGAATAACTTACGAGGCAAATGTCTCTCCCGACGCAAAACATACTAATTGTCCACAATGTTCCAGAACGGGTGCCATTAGATCCCCTGAAGCCTGGCATCATATGTCGCTTAAAAAAGAAAAGATCTCATCTGAGAACCACATACCTTCAGTACATAAATTTACGGCCATTGTCGAAGACGTCAGAAGTCTATGGAATGTTGGCTCTATTTTTCGGACTGCTGATGCTGCCGGAGTCTCTTGTTTGTATCTTTGTGGTATCACCGGTTGTCCTCCCCGTAACGAAATTGCTAAGACAAGCTTAGGTGCCGAGGATTACGTGCTATGGGAGTACTTTAGTCATCCGCTTGATGTTATTCCAAGTCTTAGGGAGATAGGCGTCACAATTTTTGGACTAGAGCGCACAAAAACTTCAAAATCCTTGAAGACATATTTAAATGATAAAACTATTCACAAACCTGTCTGTCTAGTAATCGGCAATGAAGTACACGGCATTTCACCAGAAACACTTTCCTTCTGTGATTATGTTGGCGAGCTTCCTATGAAAGGACACAAAGAATCTCTCAACGTGGCAGTAGCCTTCGGTATTGCTACCTATCTCATTAATGAACTACTATGATCTCTGATCTTAGCGATCGAAGTGTTTTTCGTCTACAAGAAAACCGATAGCAAAACCAGTAATTGAGCCAACTACTGCTCCCCAAATTAATCCGTCTGGAAATCCACCATAGGGAGCAACGCTTGCTGGCAACGGCCAATATTTAATGACAACAAAACTGAAACCAACTATCAAAGCACTAAGCGTTCCAACGAGAAGAGCGCCGGCTATAGGCATCGGTATCCCCGCTTTACTAGTTGCTTTGCTGCTCACATGCTGAGACATTTCGTGGTTTGCTCCTTTTTCGAAAAGTATAGCATTGAGATTTTTTAGCAGGCAGACTATATGTAGGTAGTTTACGGGCACTCTGTAGGGGCGGATTGCATCCGCCTGCGGGTTGATGCAATCGACTCCTACATGAGCATCATCATTTTGAAAACACACTAGTCAAAGGGCCGAATCTCGAAGAATTCCTAACCCAGCTATCGTCTTGGCATCCAAAATTTCACCGTTTAGAACCATTTGCCAAGCATTGGAAAGAGGCAAGACAATAATCTCAATCTCCTCATCTTCATCTAAATTCCTCTCGACAAGTTCAACATCGGTCGCATGAAAGAGATACAAAATCTCATCACAAAAGCCTGGGGCAGAGTAAAACTTTGCAATCTCTTTCAAGGAAGAGGCTTTAAATCCTGTTTCTTCAGTAAGTTCTCTCAAAGCAGCCTTTAAAGGCTCTTCCCCTTTTTCTATCCGACCAGCAGGCAATTCAATCAAATCACCATCAGTTGGATAACGATATTGCTTCACTAAGACAATTTCATCCTTCTTAGGCTGGCAGGCAATGACCACACCACCATTGTGCTCAACTACATCTCTGATCCTTATCTGACCATCGGCAGACTGAACCTCATCAACCCGTAAGTTGATTACTTCGCCCTCATAAAGACGTTTGCTAGATACAGTATGTTTGCTGGTAAAGGCTGTCACAAGGCTCTCCTCGAATATATTGTTTCTTAAAATTTCCAATATTTATGCCATCCATGTCGGGGGGGCGGCTCGCGAGTCGCCCCTCCCGCCTACGGAATAAAGCAGGCGCAGCATGCCGCGCCACTACATTAGTATCATTATTTTGGAACGCAGGACTAGAATGTTTAAAGAAAGATCCTATCAGTTCAGAAAAGATCATCTTTATATTGTTTGATTAGGGCAACCGTTAAATCAGCTGTTATTTAAATGAACTACTCGCAAGCTATAGCCTACATTGAAAGCCTGTCACCAACGCTTGAACATCCAACAATCGATAGAATCGATCGATTTCTGGAAGAACACGGTTCTCCGCAACAATCTTTTTCTTCACTGCACGTAGCTGGCACCAATGGCAAGGGTTCGACAGTGGCCATGCTTGATGCCATATTAGTAAATAATGGAATAAAAACTGCACGTTTTATCGGACCACATCTTCTTCGTTGGAACGAACGTTTGCACATTGGGGGCAAAGCGATCAGTGATGCCGAATTTGCCGATAGAATTTCAAAGCTGAAAAATCAGTCGGAAACATTCGGAAGAAAATATCCTGAGCTTGGTCCTTTGACTTGGTTTGAATTTCTGACAGCTCTTGCTTTTGTTTATTTTGCTGAAAACCGTGTAGACGTTGCCGTTATTGAAGTCGGCTTAGGTGGTCGTTTCGATGCCACAAATGTCTTAAAAACTCCACTTGCCACAGCCATTACCAATGTTTCGCTCGATCATACCCATATTTTAGGTAACACTATCGAAGAAATAGCCGCAGAAAAAGCAGGTATCATCAAACGAAAAGCACCTCTGATTACAGCAGCGGCAGAGCCCGCATTTGGTGTAATCTGTGCCAAGGCGAAAGTCTTGGAAGTCCCCATAATCAGTTGTCTAGAGGTACCGGTCAATAGTGAATATCAAAACTTAGTGAGCAAGCCCAATGGAACGTTGCTCCAATGTCTAGAAGCAGAGGCCCACAATTTATCGCTCAGAGGATTCCACCAAAAAACAAATGCTCTGATCGCCTTGGAAATGCTCAACCAAAGTACATTATTGTCTCTAGATACCACATACGATACCAGAACTGAGGTGTCGTCCCTAATCTTTCCATCAAAAATAGAGCGCTTAAATAATTATCAGACTGCAGTTCTTTCATCGACAGGAAACATTCTCCGTCAATCGATAACTTTAGAGTCAGCCTTAAACAGTTTAAAGCAAGTCTATTGGCCAGGGCGCTTGCAATTGATAGATTCAATGTCCTTAATCTTAGATGTAGCACACAATGTATCGGGGATAGAGTCTTTACGGACGAATCTTACTGAGCTCTTCCCAAAACAATCTTTCCAATTCGTATTTGCTTGTTACAAGAATAAAGACGGCATCACAATGCTTGAACATTTACTGAGACCAGGAGATAGCCTTTATCTAAGTGACATCGCCTCCTCCCGCCCATCTTTTCCCAGTCAAACACTTAAAGCCTTTGCCGAACAAAAGGGTATTGCTGCAAGGGTTTATCCTTCCATTGCCGAAGCCTGGAAAAATGCTCTATCCGAGCGAGAAACTTCTCAATACATCATAGCTACGGGCTCATTTGGCACTGTCAAAGAAGTTATGCAGGCTTTAAATTGGCAAAGTGTCGAAGATGGTAGCAGATCGTGAAGACTTGCCAATAGGCCGTAACTATTCAGCCCACTAGCGGTTAAAATTTCAGGCGTAGACAGCTCAGGTGATTCCTTTTGACAACTGGCGAACTTTCTTTTAGCTTGTCCGGACATATACGGCATCAAGGTTTACCAGTTGCCGGTGTGACCGTTTCACTCATTGATACTTTTGATGAGCTGCCTCTCCACCCGCTGGAGCCAGATTTGAATTTAATAGCCCACCAAACGACTGGAGCCAAGGGAGAGTTTACCTTTTCGGTTCATCCTGGTCGCTACCGGTTGGCGATTAAGCCAGCAAGCGGCACGCGCTTCCTTAATGATTCAGTCGGGGAAATTGTGGTTTCAGACAACACCACGCTCAACGTTACTCTTAAAACAGGCTTTCTTCTCAACGGTAAAGTAGCCACACTTTCCGGAAAATCTTTAAATGAGGGCAACATTGTCGCCCTGGGTATTGAGCCATCCTCCTATCAAAGTTATGCACCGGTGATCGATGGCACCTATACACTGATTTTACCCCGCGGTAAATTTCACCTGGCCTATAGACCTAAGACTGAATTCTCAGAGCAAGAAGACGAGGAAGATTTTGAAACAGATGATCTATCAATAGTTGAGGAAAAGCAGACGTCAGATTTGATTACTCCCTCTGCTTTAATTACAGAAACATATGTATTCTTCGTGCCAGGAGATGAAACATTCGACATTATCTTGCCCGAACTTATCCAATTCGACGGCGAGGTTGCTGACGTTTTTGGACAACCTGTGAGGCATGCCCAAATAACGTTATCTCCTGCTTACTCTAAAGAAAGTATGCACATCGGTGAATTCGGCTTTAATACTGTTTGCTCGACCGATATGGAAGGAAAATTTCGAATTTTAGTACAACCTGGTTCATATGATATTTCAATTGAACCAAATGCATCAAGCTTACTTTTTGGGATCAAACGCAATCGGATAATTTTAAAAGAAACCTGTCTGAGAAAATATACTCTTAACGAAGGCTTTCGCTTACGTGGGCAAGTTTGCTCAAGTCGCGGTCCGTTATCAGATTGTTTGCTCCGTATTCTTAGTTTCGATCTTAACCATGAATACTTTACAAAAACCTCGCCAACAGGACAATTTTCTATTAATGTACCTAGCGGCAGTTATAAGCTTATTGCCTCTGCCCATCCTAAAGATGCACCTACGAAAAACATAAATGGTGCGGAATACACCGGATTTGCACCCTGGAGTCGGGAAATCGTTGTCGGTGGTGATACCCATGTGGCAATCGAGATGGAAGAGGGAACGGCTTTATATGGAAGGGTTGCCGACGATTCCGGACAAGCAAGGACAGGCGTACAAGTTTCAATTTTTTCTGATTCCGAGAAAGGAATTAACAAAGAAAATATAAGCAGAACCTTAACCAGTGGTATTACTGATGGTGAGGGCAAATATTGCATATTCTTATCATCCGGAACTTACTGGGTTGTAGTAAATAAAGACTTCACCAACGCCCATCGAGTTCAAGTAAATGATCAGCCAGTAAAACTAGATATAGTTTGGCAAGGCTGGTGCAATCTTAAGTTTGAAGTAACTGGCGAAGATAACTCGAAAGTGCCCCGCTGCCGTCTTCGTTATTGGCCATATGGAGTGGAACAACCAACAGGAGAAGACGATGATGGTTACGATAATCTCTTCGAGTTCCCCTACGGAGTATTATTGTCTGGTGATGATGGTATATGTCAAATCACCCTTCCAGTTGGTGTCTATTCCTTCGAATTCATACCCCCTAAAGATGGTTCTTACGAAAGTAAAACCATTCGGCAGTTATCCGTAAGCCTGGATCTCACTCGCAAGATAATGCTCCCCATAAAAGAACCTGCAATCAAATTCAACGAATCAAAACCAGTCGCCAGCTAATGACGTCCAACGAAGATCTTATTGAAAGAATTGGACAAGCGATCGCTTTCTTTGAGCGCCAAACAGGACAAGTTCCCAGCATCGATCAGCTTGCAAGCAAACTAAGCATTGATCCAGAGACAATTAGGAAAGCTATCCTAAACTTTCTAAGCGATAAAAAACAAGAGGGTACTTCGGCATTCCGAACCAGCTTGTTGGATCTTCTCATGAGCGGGCTACAAATCCGTGGAATCCTTGATCACGAAGTTCTCCTTATCGACAATAAAGGAATCCCGTTGGGCATTTTCTCAGCCAAGGATGCTTTGCGTATGGCTCGCGATAAGGGTTTAGATATATTTTTGATCCAACCTGATGCCAACCCGCCTGTAGCTCGTATCCTGGACTACGGTCGCTACAAGTTTGAATCGGAAAAGCGCACCCAAGAGATCAAGAAACGGTATCACATTTCAGAGATCAAAGAACTCAAAATGCGCTATAAGATTGACGATCAGGACTATCAGATAAAACTCAATTCCGCCAAAAAAATCCTAAAGGATGGAGCCAAAATCAACGTATATATAATACTACGCGGACGAGAAACAGAGCATGCCAACATGGCTATAGCATTGATGAAACGCTTCGCCGATGATCTCCATGATTTGGCAACAATTCACAAGGCTCCACACTTAGAGGGAAAGACAGTGATCATGCTCCTGTCCCCTGTTTCTAAAACCAGGCGCCCCCGGTAAGCTGAACAGACAGTCAATTTTCCTTTATTGCTTATTCTTTCTTTTTTTGTTCAAGTTTTTTCTTAAGCCTACTTTCGTGTTTGTCTAGCATGGTCGCTTCGTGATTTAGTGTCTCTTGCCTGACTTTTTCAATCTGTGCTCTAAAATTAGGCAGATCTTCTTCTACAGTCTGCCAGACTACATCAAGATCAATACCAAAATAATCGTGGGTAATCTTATCTCTAAATTGTGCAGCTTCGCGCCACTGTATATCAGAATAATTGTTCTTTAGTTCGAAAGATAGATCTTTGATTGCCTCACCAATAACTTGGAAATTACGAATGACTGCATCCTGTACCATTAAATCAGCAAAAAATTGTTTTTCACCGTTAGCTGTATATTTCTGAATGCGTTAAATACAATCGGCAATTTTTTGTAACTTCTGGCCATCGCTCCTCACAGTGCAACAGCCTCTCTTAAAATACGTTGCCTGCTTTGCCCTTTCAGGGCTCGTTCATCGATTAGATCAACCCTTACGCCCAAAATACTCTCAAGCTCATCTTGCAAGCTACACAACCGTCCAACATATGCAAAACCAGTCTTTTCAGTAGTTAAGTTAAATAGAACATCTACGTCACTTTTCTCATCGTAGTCATCTCTAGCACACGAACCAAATATGCGCACATTTCTCGCTCCATGCTTAGTGCATATTTGAACGATTTGATCCCGCTTTTCGACTATAAGGTCTACAATGTCCATGGTTTTTAATTTGGTGAACCAACTCACCACTATATATTACTGCAAATATGCCGATAAAAAATGCAGACAGATAAAAGATCAATCAATTTCCTTCTATTGAGGCTCGGGAACAAAATTCGTGTTCAAGCCCGGTAAGTCCAGGTGCAACTACAAAATTACCAGAAGTATGGGTCGGAACCGTTGCTTTTTAGAATAAGTCGGTGACAATGCGGGTATATTAAACTAAGAAGTTTGGTTTATTTACTAATGTCAGCTACACCCTTTAAAGACAACCAGATTCAATCCCTTTCGATGGTTTGCCCTATCTGTGGCAAGCTTTTAGTTGCTAAGGCAAAGAGTCGACTGACGTCCTGGTTGTTCCAAAACAGCGACTGTAAGTGTGCCATAGTCCCATCAATGCCTTTATCCCACCTTAATGAAGCAGATAAGAAAGAATTGGATGACTCAGCATTCAATGGTCAGAATCTTACAAAAGTTGATCTCGGCGACCGCTACTCTGTGCTCTCTTGTCTGGGAAAGGGTGGAAATGCAATTGTCTACAAAGTACACGATTTAAAGCTAGACAAAACCTTTGCAGTAAAGGTTTTGAACGCTGAACTATCAGAAAACGAAGCGGCTCGGCAAAGATTCAACAAGGAGATTGAAGCAGCCTCTAATCTGACACATGCCAACTTAGTCGCTATTTACGATCATGGAGTTACTGCTAACCACACACCATATCTGGTGATGGATTGTCTAGAAGGCCAAACACTCGAAGAAGCATTAAAACAAGAAAAACATCTCCCTCCAGCGAGAGCGCTAAACATTTTTATTCAAATCTGCGAAGCATTAGTACACATGCATATGAAAGGAATCGTGCATAGAGATTTGAAACCTAGCAATATTTTCTTGATCCAGCTCGAGAACGAATTAGAACGAGTAAAAATTGTCGACTTTGGCATTGCCAAAATACAACCATGCTTGGACGGCACACAATTTACTCAAGTCAGTGAACTCCTCGGCAGCCCTGCTTATATGAGCTCTGAACAATGCATGGGAGAACACATAGACCACAGAACAGATATTTATTCTCTCGGCTCCATTATGTATGAGACCCTAACTGGCCGTAATCCATACTACTCAGCAAACCCCATCAAATGTATCATCAATCATCTGGAAAACGAAGCAGAGCTCTTCGACATTGAGTTCAATCACTTAAAAATATCTCGTGCTCTTGAAAAAGTTGTCCTTAAATGCCTAAATCGAGATCCAGCATTCCGCTATCAAGCCGTTTCACTGCTTCTTCGTGACCTAGAAAAGGTTCGCAAATGATCGACTCCGCCCCTGCAGGATTGATCACAACCGCCAGTTCATTGGGTCAGAGAATCATACCAGTCAATTGCCCTTGATTGAAGCTAAGGGCCATAATTCGTGTTCAACTTCGGCAAGTCCGGCAGCAACGACGGCATTTACTACTTCTTCGGATGACTTATAGGCGGGAGCGGCTTCATCTAAGGGAACATGACTATCGTTGTTTACAACAATGCCGGCTTGGCGATATTCCTTATCTATTTTTTCTTGGCTGAGTTGCCGAAGGGCTTCACCTCTGGAAAGCTGGCGGCCAGCGCCGTGATTAACGCTGTAGCAGCTCTTAACCGCACCAGGCTGCGGGCGTAAAATATAACTTGAGCTTTTGTTGCTGCCTGGAATTAAAACAGGATGACCAGTTGGTTCCCAGATGGTACCTTTCAGAGCGGGGTGATGAGCAGGGAAAGCACGTGTTGCTCCTTTGCGATGGACCCAGACACTTCCATAATCAGGATGTGTTTCTTTCTGCACAAGATTGTGGCTAATTTCATAAATAAGTTCTAGGTCGGCACCAAATACTCTTTTGAAAGCAAGAGCAACTTGTTCGTATATAATCAATCGATTGACAATAGCATAATTACCGCCAGCCGCAACGCCATTGAGATAATCATGATAATGCTTTGATTCTGGCAAAAAATAGCCAAGGTCTATGTCTGTAATTTTGTCCGGGTCTTCTCTTTTGGCTAATTCAAAAAAGTTTGTTGCTAAGCCGTGACCAAATCCACGACTACCCGTGTGCACTTGTACAAATAAATTTCCGGTGTTCAATTCTTTTTGTAATTCAATAAAATGATTACCACTACCAAGACTGCCCAACTGTGTTAGCCCTCTTTCTGGCTTTCCCTTGCCGCCCCAGGGAATGTCCCAATGATCATGTACGGGAATTCTTTGGCGTTCAGCCCGGCTATGATCTATCTTGGCACTATATTTAGTGACATAGTATTCCGCACCACCTCTTACTATATTATTGAATTCTCTTTCAGAGATAGCCCCAAAATTCAAACTCTTCCCGCCTGCTCCAAGAGAAACTGAACGCATAACTTCACGATTAAAAGCAAGACGCTTGTCAAAAGTAGCTTGTTCCGCAGATACGTTTGATCTTGCACTGATCATGCCACAGCCAATGTCGTAGCCGACTGGTCCCATAGCAATTGCACCATGCTCACTATCAGTAACAAGAACACAGCCTACAGGTACCCCATAACCGACATGAACATCAGGTGTAATGACTACCGCCTTTACCCTCGGAAATCGCGTAGCATTAACTATTTGCTTATAAATAGAGTCTTCAACTTCATCTAACAATTTTGCTGTAAGAAAGAGCCGCACCGGAATGTTTGCTACGTCTTCGGTCTCGAGAAGATAAAAACCATCTTCTTGCCAATGAGCTAGCTCTTTCCAGTTATGCTGGTTAATGAGGTTTTTATTTAGTGCTTTGCTCAAAGGTTTTGATCGATTCATTGGCCTCACCTATAAGCACGCAAACAAAGTTGTTGGATCATTGACGGCAACCTCAAGATTGTCCTACATTACATCATTATCTTTAACAATAATTACTTAGGTAAAGATCCTAAAAGGAAATAATCCCTTGGGTAACTATCAAATTTGAGATGTTTCTTTTGGTACAACTTCCACATCGCCATAATTATGCCAGCTTTCAGTAGCATTACTACCCACTGTGCCTATGTTTATTTGTATGGTTTGGGTTACAGTATTGCGTAGAGAACTTGGTGGAAAGTGCAGCAAATCTGAACCACCCAATTGCTCTATCGATTTGCGCACTAAGTCATCATACGCTTTATTACCGGTCGACTGAAGTAAACTGATATTTTCAATGTCTCCATGCAGGGTTACCGTAAACTGATACTTCACAGCAGTGCCTGGCTGTAAAATCCCCACATTAATAGGGTTAGGCCCCTTAAACCGCCAATCACGGACCTGTGTGTGAACCGCCCATTGTACGGCGTTGTGCCACTGATCCCATGTAACCAATTTGCCTTCCTGTCCAATATATGGGTTTATGATTCCGTTTGAATTATCTTGTTTCGGATTTGCTTGTTCGAACTGTTTAGCAATATTCGGTTGGTCATTTAGCGGGGCTGGAACAGCTTGAGCATCCTTTTTCACCTCGCCGCTAAGCGGCTCACTATTTGGTACCAACGGCTTTGTAGCTGAATTTTCCTCTGTCAAAAATATTGGTAGAGGCCCACCGACATCATGAGTTTCCATAAACCGCAACATTTTTGTCATAGAACCATTCGATGGCTCAAGTACTAATGCTTGGTGCATATCATTTAGCGCCTTATCTTTATCCAGGCAATGCCAATTCAAGACAGAACGATCAGCCCACGCATAAGAATCTCGGGGATTAAGCTCAATTGCCTTATCTAAGTCCTGACGCGAAGAGACATAATCATGTAACCGTTTCTCTAGATTTCCTCTATCTATGAATGCCTCAGCTTGATCTGGTTTCAGTCTTATTGCTGTGTTGAAATCATTCATTGCTGCATCATACTGATTAAGATGTTCGTACGCAAGCCCTCGATTTACATGTGGGGCAGACCAGTTTGGCTCAAGCTTAATTGCTCGAGAGGCGTCCTCTAAAGCTTCTTCGATCTTACCTAAATGGCAGTTGATGCCGCTGCGCAAATTAAGCACCGGAGCAGATTGCTGAAGCTCTAAAGACTTATTTGCACAATCTAGTGCTGCCTTATATTGGCCCTTCTGATTCAGAACAGCGCTTTTTTCATGCCAGAATTGCGCTGATCCGCCAGACAATTTGGACTCCTGATCCGGTGAACTCGATGCTTTTGGCAATTCATTAGCCGCTGGAGTAGGCACCTCTGCGTTGCGGGCAGCCGTCGCCTTTGGATTGATTGGCTGATTCTTTGTGGGATTTGTTTTTAAGAAGCCTGATTTGAAATTCTCCATTGCCATAATGAAAGGTCTTAGATCATAAATGGCAAGCATGTCTGGAAAAGGTTCATTTATATCAAGCGTTTCCATAGTTTGCAAAGTCTGCATTACGATAGCATTTGTCGGATCTAACGTCGCCGCTTGGCGAATATCATTTAAGGCCAATGCCTTTTGCTTGGAGATCCAATTGAGCACCGCCCTATTCGTCCATCCATTAACACATTGAGGAGCTATTTGAATAGATTTGTCCAAATCTCTCCGCGCTGCAATACAATCACCTGAGGAAGTCTCTATTAGTCCTCTAGTGGCCAATATCTCAGGAACATCCGGTGCTAATTTTACTGCTGTGTTAAGATCAGCCATTGCTTGTAAGTGCTTACCAAGACGCTCATATACAAGCCCTCGGCTAAGATACGCTGAGACCTTTCTCGGGTCGAGCTTAATCGCTTCTGAAGCATCCGCTGATGTCCCCTGAAAATTACCCGA
>Ga0206887_10047_pt1 | contig 28532 bp, 31 predicted proteins | sample Alteio_BWOrgHeat_89_FD_153248 | JGI IMG/M metagenome (GOLD analysis project Ga0206887, IMG submission 153248) | Enriched cells from forest soil in Barre Woods Harvard Forest LTER site, Petersham, Massachusetts, United States - Alteio_BWOrgHeat_Nextera3 ...
GGCTTTTAAGGCTTGAAATAAGGCTTGCTTTGGGGTACAATTGAGATGTTTGTGTTATTCATTTGTTTGTAACGTAACGGGCGACTCATTACTTTTTGTGAAAAAAATCAATCTAGATAATGTTACTCTGAATGGGTTAAGCGATGTGTCTGTTGCAGGTGAAGGCACTGAACCGGGTCCTGGTGATGGAGACTTGTCTCCTAATCCCAAATACTTAATGATTTCGTTTTTTGAAGGTGAAGATAAGGACAGGAGTAGCGTTAAAACTGTTCAAAATCCAACAATTTACGACATAAGTAATTTAGGTGTATCTACAGGAGATGTCAATGAGCAGTCTATGGAATCACTTCTCATGAAAATTCTAAAAGAGCAGGTGGAGAAAAACGGAACAATTGAGGAAATAAGATTTCGAGGGCATGGGGGAAGCGGTAATATTGGCGCAAAGAGTGGAAAGTATTACATCTTGACATGCAACTTTCTTGATGAGGTGGCAAAACTTGAAAAGGAACTTGGGACAAAGATTGTAAACAGGATAGTTTTTGACGGCTGCAACACCTTTAGCGCCCTTAATGACTATTTTATTAACTATTACAGCGAATATGCAAAAAAACATGAAGTTCAAATTGTAGGTGCTACCTCTGAAACAGAATCATTTGCAGGCTTGTCAGCCCACATTGGCAGATTCGTCCAATTTGCGCCCGATGGGAACATTATAAGAGACACACTAGATACCCGATTTAACCCCCTTACTTTATTATTGGAAAATGATAGAAGCTGGACAGACTACTATATAGGTCACACTGTGGAAGACGGGGCAATGCTTAAGAAAACACATGATATACAACAAGAAAATCAAAGAGAGGCCGAAACAAAACGGCAGGAATTAGAGAATAAACGTGCAGACTTTGGGCCTAAATGGTAGTGATCAGTTTCCAGTAACCAACCCTGTGGCAACAATCTAAAACTTAACTAAAATTTGAACAAAAAAGCCGTGAGTTCTCAATCCGGTTAATACTTTATTAACCTTTATGTGCTACAATGGCGATAGCAGATTGCTACTGGTAGTCCCTATGGTTATTAAGAACGTTGACATAGACAATGAAACCCTTAACGGGCTAAACGGCGTTTCCACGTCTGATAATGATGTAAACCCCGATCCCACCGAACCAACCCCAGACCAAAAATATGTAATGATCTCTTTGTTTACAGGAGACGACAAAAAAACATTCCCGATAAAGGCTGACGCGAGCGTTCCTAACCCCACCATCTATGATATTGACGAATTGCAACAAGACAAAAATAAATCGACCACGGAATTCATAAAAAATAAACTAAGGGAGCATTGCAAAAAATATGGAACTGTTAATGAGATAATTATAACCAGCCATGGCTCTCCAGGGCACATGTCGTCAAAAGAGGATTATTATAAGATCAATCCGCCGGGCATCCTTTTTGCAATCCGAGATATTGAGGAAGAATTAGGAATAAAGGTTACTAACAGAATTGTGTATGCGGGTTGCTCCACTTTCTCAAATCTTCAGGACAACACGATAGATTTTTACAGGGATTTTGCACAAAAGCATCACATGGAAATCGTTGGGCTAACCTCGAAGGAAACAGTGATCGCTGCATTGGGAAGTACCTTCCGTGCAGGAAGGTATGTGCAATTTACACCCAATGGAAACGTTACCTGGGATAAGCTTGACACTCCAAATAATCCCTTTGCGTTACTTGGGAACGATAAAAGTTGGACTGATTACTTTGTCGGTCATACTCAGGAAGAAGGTGAGGCACTGAGGAACGCCAAAGAGTTACAGTTAAAGAACGCGCAAGAAGCTGAAACGAAAAGACAGTCATGGGAAAATAAATGCGCTGATTATGGCCCAAAATTTTAATCAAAAATATCTCATTTGCGTAGAACAAATTGTTTGTTTATCCAACCACTTACCGGTTTGTCATTGCATATAAAATCACAAAGAAAATAGCTCCCATTAGTTTCCTGTATTATTAGTTTGTTCCCTTTAAAAACCGTGCATAAATAATAAGCAGGATTTTCATACGCGTCTCCTCGTTGGGTGTAAACGGGAGCCTGATTAACTTTCACTATGGCAATATTTCCGATTTCGGACTTAGCTTTTTTGATTGAATCCAATAGACGAATTCCTCTTTCTTTCTGTTCTGAAATGCTATCTTGAACAATTTTATTGTTAACTCTAGAAATTTCATCAACTCTGGTAAGCAACACGCCGAAATTTTTTGCATTAATATCATAACCTTCTGGAATAATAACAACATTATTCCTTACGTAATGAGAGAAGTTCTCAAAACCTTTGCATTTTTCTCCAGTAAATTGTGTTACCGGGATGCTTTTTAAGTTATCAATAAAAGCGTTATAATCGTGATCATCTGCGAACGATATTTCGACAGTTTTCTCATTGTCCCAAAGACTAATGCATTCATTCATAGCGCCCTTGCATTTTCCTTCATTCTCTATGTCCTCCTTGTTCATTTTTTTGTTAGTACAGATAAGTATATATTGGTTGCATAACCCATAATTGCTGGCGTTTTCGTGTTTGAATTGAATGAACCCTTTGCCTATGCAAACCCCGGCAATATTATTAATGTCATAATTTTCAACTAAATTAATTAACTCCTCAGGTGCAAATTTCGTTGAAATAGGGGTTGAAATTTTACCGCTCTTAAAGTCAATGGTCTTAAAAAGAACAAGACCGATAATTAATATAAAAGGCAGAATTAACCAGTAGCCCTTCTTTTTTCGAGGTGGTGCTTGTTGCGTGGACATGGCAGAAAATTTGAGTTGAAATTTTGAAACAATTTGCCTCAATAACTTCTATTGAATTCTTAAATGTTTTTTGAATGCGCGCTTGTAAATTTCTCAATGGGATATATTTCAATGCAATAGCCGCTGAAATCAATCAAATATCCACATTCAATAAAAACTGAACCGTTTAACGTGTAATGATTGTAATTAGGCTGAAGTTTTCTGCTACCTGTAATACTATCTTGTTTTACTCTGTCTAAATACGTGATGTATTTTTCGTAGTCGTTTTTATTTTTTATCGTCAAATGAATGTAGGGTATATCACCAATTGTAGTTATTCTTTCTTTCATCTTCTCAATAAGCAATGATTTAGAACCTACATAAGAGCGAGGGATTTCTCCAGCATAATAACTGAATGCATCATATTCAACACCATTAAAAGCCCATCTGTCCTTAAATTGAATACAGCCATTATTAATGCATTCGCCGGCTATATAATTCACACCAAATTTTCGCATCATATCAGCAAGTTCTTCCGGTGGAAATTTTGTAAAATCGGCAGTTGTGATTGTCGTCGTAGATGATCCGTCTTGAGTTTCTGAACTGCCCGTTTTCTGTGTTTTGGTTGGAACATACCGGATAACAACCAGTACGATAATTAAGACAAATGGAATGAGAAGCCATACCCCTTTCCTTTTGCGCGTTGGCACTTGCTTTGTAGTCATGGTGAAGAAATTTGCGTCAAAGTTTAAAATAATTCTTGAACTGCACAAGGGTATTTTACACCTTGCTTTTTATCGGCATTTTATTTAATTATGCGCCAGCCCTGAAAACAGTTTGATTACTGGTCTTCTATAATTATTTTCTCGACAAATAATCCATCATCATTCATGTCGTTTCCAAAATCTGCCTGAATATAACGAACCCGGTAAGCAACAAGGAAATCATATAATTTGGTCAAATCCCGTCCGGAGATTTTTATCTGTTTTGTAGTGGTGGTAATTTCAATCAGGCTGTCTGCGTCAAAGTTTATTTCAGTGACGAAAGTATAAGGTATAGCCTTCCGCTTGCCGTCCGGTAGGCGCAGGTCAAGGCAAGCCGGAAGGCTTTTGATGTTATCCGTTGCGAAATACTCGCAGGCAAAGCCCTCTTCCATTTCAGCCGCAATAATGGCTTCGGTCTTGTTACCTAGCCTTTCCCGGCCCTGTTCTAGTTTGTCTCGGAAGTTCATTTGTCCTCACTTTAGACTTTAATTTATCGTAGTTTTCTATTGCCCGTTCCCTCATCTTTCTGAAGATTGAAACGCGGTTATTTTCGACAACATTGTTGGTCAGCTTCTGGTGTTTTGAAAGTAACTCAGTTGCGGATGTGCGCTGCACAGATTGGCTTACAGCCTGTTTTAAACTTTGCTTGTCGTCCGTATAGATTGATACAGCCTGTTTGCCTCGCGATACGGAAACATAGAACTGTTCCATTGATGAAGCCCTGAATGTTGCGGAACTCTGGGAGATAATAACCTTAGCTGCAGTCTTGCCCTGGGAAGAATGAGAGGTCATAACATACCCCAGATTGAAATGCCCATAATCTTTGGAAATGGTAGAGCCATTGGATAGCCTGATATTTCCCTGCTTATCGAACCCGTGAATATTGTAGGTAGTTCCGTTGAACAGGCGCTTCCCGTCCTCAGCTAAACCGTTGAGGGTAATTCTTATCTTATCGCCCTTGGCAACATCAATTTTTTTCGCCTCGAAAACATTGAAGTTCTTGGATTGCGAAACTGGAATATCAAACGGTGTACCAGCCTCATTTCTGGCAAGTAAGTTCTTGCCCTCATATCCCATTACTTCAAGCCGGGTTCCCGCCTTCACTCCTTTAATGTTCTGGTGGAAGACTATAACGTGACCCTGATTATAGTTTTCTGGCTGTCGCTTTTCAGCTTCGGTGAATTGCAGGTTCTTTAAAACCTTGTATTCCCGTTCATCGTTACCGAGAACATTGTTTTCTTTCAGCTTAGATCGTATCTGTTGGGTGACCACATCGCCTTCGGCATGTGTAGGGGCTATTACCAATACATTCTTAGTTTCCTCTTTACCCTTGTATGCAGAACTGTAATAGTCATCTGCAATAGCTTTTACCCGCTCACTGCTTTCAGCAATTTCCTTAATTGCGCCAATGTTCTCCAGTTTCTTGAAACCTTTCTCAACCCCACCGGCAGAAAGCAGTTTCACCGCTTCTTTATAAGCCTCACTTACTTGCCGCTGTATCTTGCTTACAGTAATGGATTTAATGCCTGAATATTTTTCGATGATCCGTAGTGCATCGCCGCGCTCAACGCTGTTATGCTGCTTTGTATCGCCGGATAGAATAATTCTTGCCTTCTGCTCTTTGGCAATTCCTATGATTTTATTCATATCCCGGTTGGATAGCTGACCGGCTTCATCGATCCAGATAACCTGGCCCTTTAACTGCTGGTGCAGTTCTTTATCCTGTATCAGCTTCGCAACCGTATCGGCATTCTTAAAACCTTCGCTACGCTGAACGCCCCGGCTTGCTTCACTGGATGGGGCAAAAGAATAGATCTGTCGGCCGCTTTCAATTATACCCTGCTGAACTTCCTTCATCAGGGTGGTTTTGCCCGTTCCGGCCTTACCTGTTATAATGGTTATTGCATCGGTGGTGGTTAATGCGTGTTTTACCGCAGTTTTTTGCTGGCTATTGAGAACATCATTTTTGATCTCGTAGTTCTCATTGATCGGCTTGAACTTATTCCGCATTTCGATGGAACCCTTAATAAGCTGTTTTTCTTCTTTCAGTGCATCCTTGGTTGTTATGAAGGTCCGCAGGTTTTCAGTTACCGAAATGATGTTGCTGTCATTTTTAAACGCCTGTTTGATTTGTTCTGGCGTGGCCCTGCCAACCGATGATTTTATGGCGGTAGCTAAAATCTCCTTATCACTGGCTACAGATTTCCTTTCCAGATGGTGGTCCAATGAAAACTGCACAGCTTCTTTTGCCGCCTTTTCTGTATCGGGTTTTTCCGTAAATCCTGCAGAACGTTTTCTGAGGTTCTGAATATTTGAATATTCCTCGGAGCTGATACGGTTTTTCCAATCTTGCTCCTGCTCCGCAGGTGAAATATCAACCCGTTTTGATTCCCGTGTTTTAGCGCCTATCCGTGATTTTTCTTTTTCATCAGTAATGTTATGCTCTTTGGCATGTTCTTCAATTTCCTTTGTCCGGCGGGAATATTTGTCCAGCGTTTCTTTCTCAATGCCTACTAGTTCAAAACCTTTATCGGTTTTTTCAACCCGGTATCCCAATGCTTCAAGGTTATTCGCAAGTTTTGAATGAAACACCGCTTCATAATATGGTGCGTCCTGATTAAGCTGCCGGAACTGTCCGGCCTTCCACTTCTTGTCTTTTTCATCGAAGGTGGAATTGAACACAAAGCAATGTGAATGCAAATGCGGGTCAGGAACGCCGTCTATAGGTCGGGTTGTAAAATGGGTAAATTCACCATAGGCGATATTACCCGTTTCCCTGTTTTCATTCTTGCCTTTATCCCGAACCCGCGCCTGCATCCCGGTTTCAATTTCGGTCATGGTCTCACGAACGGAATTTTGAAATGCTTTTAGTATTTCCTTTTTGTCGGCATCATTTGCGAAACTGTAAACGAGGCTTACAGACTTGCTTGCATTGAAAGTAAAATCATACCCTACGGTCCTGTCAGTGTCATTCCTGCTGGTTAGTTTCTTGCCGGTTTGTGGATTGAGGTTATCACACATGTCGGCAAAGTCTTTTTTCTGTATATCTCCGGTTAAACCAAGTTTTTCCGCCCCAGCGCCGCCCCATTTACCAATGATCTGGTCTTTCTCCGAGTAATAATTCAGTTCATTGGAATTTACTTCTTTAGACTGGCCTTCACTATAATACTCTTCAGAGTAATATTTCTTTGCGCCCCCGGCAGATTTATTCATAGTAATTCGCAGCATAAACCCCACATTTGTCTGCATATTAATTCGCTCTTTTCATATAACAAAATATTGAACTAATATGGTTCAACATGGTGTGATATGGCCTTTCAAAAAGGGCTGAACTGTAGGGTTTATTTTAAATTATTTACAGCCGCGACGATATTGGTATTCTGGAAAACAGAACCATAGTGCGGGAGATTTATGAGTAAGGATTTTGATAGCTGGAATATTCAGAAGAAGAAAACAGACGGTTTTATAAAAAGGACTTTTTTCAAGGAGAGTGAAGTTTGGTGGTGTAGCCTCGGTGTTAATATCGGTGACGAAGAAAATGGGAAAGGGGATAATTTCACCAGACCTGTATTGGTTTTCAAGAAATTTAACCACAATATTTTTCTTGGTATTCCTTTGAGCACACAGCTAAAAGAAGATAAATACTACTATAGATTTCATTTTAAGGGCAGAATGCAAAGCCTTTTGCTGTCGCAAATACGGTTAATAGATGCCAAAAGATTGCTGAATAAATTAGGAGAATTACCAGAGCCGGAATTGATTGGAATTAAAGAGAAATTTAGACAATTAATTTTTTGAATTTAGCCGGCTCCCGAAAAGGGAGCCGTCGTGGGTAACCCCAATTTGTACTCTGATTATAGCAGGTATTTCTATAAAATGCAAGTACTCTATTTAGTCAGCCCCGGTTAAAGGGCTGAAGTGGCTAACGCCAATTTATCATGAAAATAGCCATTCCGTTACATCTTGCAAGTGCTTTCTGCCTCCACCTTACCTGATTATGGTTGGCTTTTTTAGGCACTTCAATATGGGGTGCTGATTACCCTTTCATTCTTGACCTTGCTAAGCTGCTAAAATCCCGTCCTTTTCATGAGAAGCTGAAGCCGCAGCCATGCTGGTAAACCTGCCAACACGGTTTCCACTGCGTGGAGCCTCCGTGTTTCGGTTGACCAGTCCACTACGCCATGTCTCTAACGGCCTCTGGTAGCTCTCATAAGGACGCAATTATGCAGCCAGATAACAAAGGAGAACTAACATGACTAATACAGACAAACAAACCAGTGCAAAAGCCCCATGCTACATAGCGTACCAGGTGAGCAAAGGCGGTCAGAAATCTTACTGGACACGCATCGGTGTAGCCTTCGCGCACAAGGACGGTAAAGGCTTCAATATCGTACTTGAATCCCTGCCGATAGACGGAAAGATATCTCTCCGTGAAGTATCGGAGTCCAACTGATCGAGGAACCTTTGGGTGGGCAGCAGCCCGCCCAATAACCAATAGGAATTTCGTTATGACTAAGATCACTAAACAGGAAACAGAATTTACCATCACCGTGGACGGTCAGGAAATTGTGGTTCACTATGAATCACACTACGCGACAGCCGATATTGCACATTTTTCGTTTATAAGTCCATACCAGCCACCTCGCAGAATTCCGGTAAGTGAAACCGGATACCTCAGCCATTTCTCAGCACAACAAGAGGTAGATGAAGCACCAAGCGTTAAAGAATATGCCCACATGCTTTCCCTGGCAATTATGGCTGCAAAACCAACTTATGAGGACGAGGAAGACGATGGCCAAATGACATTGTTTTAATGATTTCTCCGGTATGCCATTGTAAGGTTATTATAGTGTGGACACCGAAAACGATTGAATTTTATTTGTACTATTAAGTGACGTTTTTGGGTTGTTCTTATTAATGTTTTGTGGGGCGTTTTTTTAGTTTCTTGTTTGTTTTTTTTGTTATTGGCCTTTGTTATTTTTTTGTCTTTTTTTAGTTGGTCTTTTTAGTTGGTTTTAGTTTAGTATTTTTTATCTTTTTTGTTATTGCTGCTTATTTTTAATTGCTTTATTTTGTTTTCTGTTTGTTGTCTTTTTGGTTATTTTTTGTATTAGCATTTTTTAGCTATTTGTTTTCTTTTTTAGTTTTTCAGCGGACTTTTTAGGCTATTTTATTTTAGAAGTTTTTAGAACAGACATCTTCCCTTAGCTGGCTCTAAGGATTTTTTTATTCAAAAAAATTGGTAGGGTTCAGAACTGGTAGCTACAGGGCATTACAGAACAATATTTCTGAAAGAATAACTTGGCTTGGCATGGAAAAGTAAGGGCTTGGCACAAAAACCTATTGGTTTTTATATAGTAGTTCCTGCTCCCATTTGAGCAGGAAACGATTACAACTTTTGTTAAGCTGACCTGCTTTTTTAAGAATATTATAAACAGGCATTTCCTGTTTTTCCGCTTGCCATTTTACCATATTGGAAGGGGCATTTTTGAACTCTAAATAATCAAGATATTTTTGAAACCAACGGAAGGCAGGAAGGAAATTGTTATCGTCAAAATATGCTGCACCTATCAAACCTAGCATACGTTCATATGTCAAATCATCACCCGTTATTTCTTTAAATTTCTGCTCACAAAACTCAGGGTCATTTTCAACTAATAGTTCCATATAAGTAGCAACTTCGTCCCATTCATCAATTGAAGAAAAATAGTATATTAATTCGCAAATGGATTTTACATCGCCGTTTTTCGACCGATTTGCTCTATAAATTACGTCAAAATCTACTGCCACAATCCCCACGAATCCTTGGTAGTCTCTTAAAATCTATTACCTTTATTTTACCAAAAATCACTCACCATGGCAAATAAAACAAGTGAAAATACATCAGACACATATTTTAAGTATGTGGTATTGGTGATCTTTTTAATTATTTTAGGAGTTTACAACAGCTCAAACAATTTCGGGCTATCACAATATTTCACCAATAATGATTTAAAGTCGAAATTTTTAATTTTTCCCATTATTCTTGAAGCAGGTTTATTCGTAAGGGCATATCTTCAACTTTCAAAATACCTACTGCACCTAAATAATTACAGCAGGGCCGGAACCATAATTAAATTGATAATCGGGGCTAATATAGCGGTAAGCTCGACAACGTTAATCAATCTGTGGGACGACCAATTTAAATTTAATCAACTTTTTGTAGCTGTTATTTACATAATAGGAGCTGTTGCCGCTATATTTTATCTAGTTTGTTACTTTATATTTTTGGTAAAAATATTGAAAATTAAAAATGATTATTCTGGTCTGCTTAGAGCATTTGCAATTTCCAATTTTATTTGTTCATCATTAATATTCATCATGGTTTCGTTATTATTTTGTTCGTTTTTCTTACTTAGTGAGGATCAAATTGGTGAACTTCGCAACTATTATTACATCGCACTTATTGTCATGCTTATTCTGTCATATATTCCTGATTGTATCCTTGCTAGAATGTTTTGGAGAACTGGCAAAATGTTAAAAGAGGCTGAATAAAATAAAGAATTAAGGCACGCAGCAGTTGGAAAGACGAATCACTTTTTATAGAATAATTCCCGCTCCCATTTGAGCATAAAACGGTAGTCAGTCCTGTCTAAAAGATAATGGTCTTTCATCCCTTGATACATCTTGCATTCCTGCTTTATTTTTTCTCTTTCAGCAGCATCAAGATTCCGGTGTTTGAAGTCCAGATAATCAAAATATTTGTTGTACCACCTGCATGCATTGTATTCGTCTTTCAGCTCCCCGTAGTAATTCTCTGCAATTAGCAAAAGCATCACTTCATAGGCGACTTCATCCCCGGTTATTTCTAAGAATTTCTTTTCACAAAAGGAAGGCTCAAAATCCACAAGCAATTCAAGAAACTGTAATGATCTTGCCCAGTTGTCTTTCCCTGAATAGAAATCCGTCATTTCTATTATAGCGTCTGTATCGCCATTCAAGGCCCGCAAAGTCTTAAACTTTTCATTACCGTCTATCAGCATAAAAATTCCCAAATTATTTATACATTTACCTCGAATTTCTATTTCTATTATACCAAAAATCACTCACCATGGCAAAAGGAAAAAACGTTGACGGCAATAAATATGCGCGCCGAATCAAGAACTACGACAGGATTAGTCAGGGCGAAGTAAAGACCCAAGAGCAGCATCTAAAAGATGGCCCTAAACCTACCATCGAACAGAAAGTACAGGAGATAAAGACGAAGCAGGCTGAAAAGACAAAAGACCAGTAGTATATGCAGGATTGGAATGAAAAAATTCTGGTCAAGTTTTCCGATAGCCCCAAAGATCACTGGACAATTGATGATGCAACTAAGGGTATCGCCATTTTAGGAGGCACTGGCAGCGGCAAAACCAGCGCATCGGGTAAAACCCTTGCCAAGAGGTTTTTGAAAGAAGGTTGGGGCGGTATCGTGCTTTGCGCCAAGACCGATGAAGCCGACCTTTGGCGGCAGTATTGTAAGGAGACAGGCCGCGAGAAAGACCTGATAGTTTTCGGCAAGGGAGCAGAACATTGCACCGGCGAATATGCTGGTGAGGAAATCGTATTCAATCCGATAGACTACGAAATGAAACGTTCCGGGGAAGGCGCTGGAGAAACACAGAACATTACCAACATCTTTATGAACATCTACCGCATGGGCAATCGTATTGCTGGTGAAGGGGATGCAAAGGAAGAACGGTTTTGGGATATGGCCCTTAAGCGTTGCCTTAACCGGACGATAGAACTTATTAAGCTATCCGGTGAAAATCTTACCTATAAAAATATGGTGAAGATTATCACCTCGTGTGTTGATTTAACAGAGGATATGGTTCTAGCTTCTGTTTCAGAGTTACGGCAGGGCGCGGGAAGCGATGAGCAAACCGAAGATATAAACGAGGATACGGAAAATGATTCGGATGGCAATTATTGCCTGAAATGCCTTTCACAAGCCTATATGAATATACTGGGAGATGATGACGATTCACCCCGGCTTAATGCTTTCGACCTGGTATTTCCATACTTTACCCAAACTTTCAGTTCAATGGGCGATAGAACCCGTTCCACTATAACCGAGAGTTTTATGGGTCTGGCGGAACCTTTTTTATCAGGCTTACTATATCGGCACTTTTCAGGAGTAACCAACATCTACCCTGAATCAACCTACGAAGAACAGAAAATTATTGTGCTGGATTTGCCAGTAAAGGAATATCTGGAAGCGGGAATTATCGGGCAATGTGTTTTCAAACTATTGTTCCAGCAAGCAATAGAGAGGCGGGACGTAACCAGTTACCCAATCCCTGTATTTCTCTGGGCTGATGAAGCACAATATTTTGTAAATCCCTACGACCAAATATTTTTAACAACAGCTAGGGGATCAAGAGCAGTAACAGTATTCCTGTCCCAAAACATATCAAACTATCTTGCCGTAATGAGTTCAGGGCATGATACTAAAGCAAAGGTTGATAGCCTTATGGGTAACCTATCTACAAAGATATTCCACGCTAATTCCGATGCAGAAACCAATGAGTACGCTAGTAGGCTTATTGGACAGGCCATTACCTCCATGAGTAACAAAGGCTCATCCTCGTCCTTTTTAAGCCTGAGTTTTCAGGTGTCGGAAGGCACGACTACCCAATACCTGCCACAGATACAGCCAAGGGAATTTACGATACTAAAGAGCGGAGGAAAACATAATGATTACGAGGTAGACGGTATTGTATTCGTATCTGGCAAACTTTGGTCAAATAATACAAATTTTATTAAAACTTCTTTTGTTCAGGATTTTTCAAAGTAACTTTTGCTATCTTTATTTTTCTAAAATTCATCCACCATGAGCAACTCAGACAATTTATTCAATGGCTTAGTTGGTAAGGCCATCAATGAAGGTATCAACTCCACAAACGAAAAAAATAACTCCGCAGCTATTCGTCTATTCTTAGCACTAGCAGGTATATTATTGTTTGTCGGCGCAGAGGCGGTCAAAATAGTTTATCGAAAGAATTTCGGCATAAAGGGCTTTAGCATGTTTCGGCTGATAATTTGCTTTCTATGCTTTTTGGGGATCGGCATTGCATGTATTTCTTTCGGACTTGGTGATGAATTAAACGGAAGGGATTTCTGGTTTATGTCTAAAGGCTCATTTGTTGTTTGTGGTGCAGCCTATATAGTTCTTGCCTTTTACGTTATCAGAAAGGGAATATTAGAACGTATAAAAGCGTCAAAAAATCAGCTTTATACTGACTTTGGGGGCGAACCTGATCTATTAAGAATACTATTGGAATATGGCTGGAGCAATAACAGAATCAAGTACCTGGCCGAACCGGTCTATACTTTATTGCTTGGAGTATTGTTAGCGCTTTACAATCCGATGGCGGCCATTCCGATAATCTTTTGCGCTATATCAGTTTGGTTACATGCTGTGTTGGAATTTTTCTTTTTACAAAACCCATTCCAGCCGGATATTCAACCTCAACAACCACAAATGCAGCCGCAGCAGCCAGTTAAACCGAATCGAGTCAATTCTGATATTTGAGTTTCTTAGGTCACCAAGTTTTTACCTTGATTTGTTTGATTTCAATTTTCGATAATTTTTAAATAAGAAAATCTTTATTTAAATCGTATATCGCTATGAAAAAATATATTTTACCGGCCATTTTGGTTGTAATTGGATCAGCTATATTAACTACAATCACTGTCTTGGACCACTGGATTACTGGCCATCCGTCAATTGTTCCCTTCTCTCACTTAGCTATGGAAATTGGTATAGCGCTCATATCCGCCGGGTTGATAGGAGTGTTGATTGAAACACCGGGCTGGTCAGTATATTTTTCAGATAGAATTCTTGAAGCCTTAATTAAACCGCAATTTGTTGCGCAACTGTCAGACGACGTCCTTGACAGATATACAAAAGAAGTTTACGCAAAAAAGTTTGGAGAACATATTAAAGAGATAGACAGCTTCTATACATTTATAAGTGGCAAAACGATACAAGAACTCAAATTAGCGTATAGGGAAGATTACACTGTAAATATTAATGTTGAGAAGAGTGGTAATAACCTATTATACACAAAAGAGATTTCATATAAATTCAGTGTGTTGGGACATCAAACTGCCCCCCGTAAGGTTGAATGGGCATATGAACCAGATATTTTGAAGAATGTCGTCGTTATTGATAAGATTAAATTCTGCTATAAAAACGGAGACCATGTACCGGAATGTGACATGCAAATAGCTAAACACCGTTATGACAGAAAATTCGCATATTTTTATTGGGAGATTCCCCCTGAAATTGATGTAAATGGAATGACAGTTAAACTGAAATTAAATTACGAAACAGTAGTTGGCCACATGAATGGATTTGAATTTAGTTATCCGATGAATAAAATAAAAAAAATCACTATTAAATACCCCGAGGGATTAACATTACGCTGTCTTTATTTTGGAATAGATGAATTGAATGGAAAATTGCGTGAACAGCACGACCGGACGGAGCAAAACGGAACGGTGAAAGAATTCAGTTTTGAATATGCGGACTGGTGCCCTAAAGAATCTGGATTTGCATTTCAAATAATATAGAAGTAACAATTGTTGCGGGTTTTCCGAAGGGATCTGATTGCAAGTATTCCGGTCATTTTTGCCCTGTTCCAGTTTGGGGACATGCAGTGCTGGAATTGCTCTTTGTCCAAAATCCACTTCAACCGCAAATGAATAACCAGCAACAAACACAACAGCAATATCAGGAGCCAAGGTCTAACCGCGCAAGTGCTGATTTTTGATAAGAGCCGAATGTTCTACACTTCGTTTCCTCGATCATACCAGCTGCTGTTAATCTCTGTGCATTCGCCTTTGTCATTGCAACCGCCAGTAGCAACAGAACAATTATCTTTTTCATTTTCTGCTATTTTTATTTATTAAAAAAACCTGCGGTTCACCACGCCGCAGGTCTCTGATGCCAGCTTGCAATCTCCAGGCGGCGATTATTTATAGCAACTGAATGTGCCTGTTATTGTTTTTCTATCGGTGCCGTCTTGCAGCCAGTAAGTCATGTTCCCTGTTGCTAAGCCGTTTGTGACTGCAATGACATTTATCTGGAAGGAATCCATTCCCCACGCTCTATTGCTGTTGTATTTTTCCGTGTATGTATTTGCCCCTATACTGGAAACTGCCTTTGTATATTTTCCAATGCCATTGTCAGGGCCGTAATCGCCATAAACATCCAGCCTAAAATCAGCGGCAGGGTCAGTTACCGAGATCCCACAATTGGAATTTCCTGCACCGTGGCCGGTAAGCAATAGGAACACCACGATAAATTGTTCACTTTTAGTGTTGCCCCATGTTTCAGTTGCCGTATGGGTTACGCCATTGTCGGTGATGGTTACCGTGTTCTTGAATGGCTCTGTGGAACTGCCGTTATTGTTTGACGGGCTGCTTGATGAACTCTTTTTGCAACCCGTAAATAGCGCGACTGCTGCAAGCAGTGTAATTGCTGTCTGTTTCATGTTTTGTTTTTTGAAGCGATTTATGTTTGTTTTTGAAGAATTATTTAGACTATTTCTAAATCCAACAATTGCCACAAGCACCATGACAGGGCAGCGGCGTGGACCCGTTATTCAACAACGATCTTGCGGGTAGTTTTGCTATCATTGATTAGGATTGTCATAAGATAAACTCCCGGAGGTTGGTTCAGGGTTATATCTATTGTGTTATCCCCGCCTGTTGCAAATTCTTTCACTTTTTGACCAACAATATTTGTTACGGTTATTTGAGCGGGGAGGCCGTTGGGGAGGTTCACCGTAAAGCTGCCATTATTCGGGTTTGGAAAAGCAGCAATGTCGGTCGTTGTAGAATTAGTCAGAGTTTTTACACCGGCGTTGGTTCCATATTTCATTACGGTAGCATGTCCACTGCTTACTTCCTGCCTTGCATAAACTACGTAAAGTGCACCACTACCATCTATTGCCATTGATGTGGAAGTAACCCCCTCTACTGAAAACCCTGCATTGCCAACTGTTACCCAGGTACTGCCATCATATTTCATTGATGTAGCGGGGGCATAATCACTGGTTGGAGTAGGCACATCCTCATATACGACATATTGGGTGCCGTTTGTGTCTATTGCTATGGAAGGATAGTCTATATGGTCGCCTGCCGAGAAGCCCGGGGTTCCTACGTTCACCCAGCTACTTCCATTGTACTTCATTACAGAAGCACGACCATCTAAAAATATCGTCCCCAGATACAATCCCCGGTCTTCATAAACTACATAAGGCGTACCATCCTTAGCTATCGCAATATCCACCTTCCCTGCATTCCCGGCCGAGAATCCTGCGCTACCCACATTTACCCAACTGCTCCCATTATATTTCATAACAGTAGCCTTAGAGCCATTGGCACCATCATCATAAGCCACAAAGGGAACACCGTGCGCATCTATTGCTATCGAAGTAAACGCAGCCACTCCGTTTGAGAAGCCGGGACTGCCGACAGTCACCCAATTTGTGCCGTTATATTTCATTACCGTCACAAGGCCGTACGCAACACTACTGCTATCTATGCCTACATAAGCCACATAAGGCGTACCGTCCTTATCTACCACTATTTTGGGTTGCTCTGCATCTTGCAAGGTGAATCCGGGATTACCTACAGTTACCCAATTGCTGCCATTGAACTTCATCACTGTTGCAGGCCCATTGAAACGACCGGATGGTTCTTCGTAAACCACATAGAGAGTACCATCCGGTGCAGCTGCAATAGTTGGTAGCAGTCCGTTTGAAAACCCCGGATTGCCTACGCCAACCCACGCGCTCCCATCGTATTTCATCACCGTGGGGTTCCCGCCACTTGAAAAGTCGGCATAAACCACAAAAGGCGTATCGTTTTTGCCTATTACTATGGAAGAATAATCGGCATCTCCCGCAGAGAAGTGAGGTTTGCCCACTGGAAACCAGTTTTGCGCGAATGTATCTCCGCAAAGCACTGCTCCGAGCAGTGTAAAAAGTAATTGTTTTTTCATCTTAGATATTTTGATGTAAAAATAATGCACGTAAAGTTACGTGCAAAATATTTTTTATCAATCGTACTATGTTCTCCCAAATAAAGAGCGATGAAAAAGGCAGATGTAACGGAGATAGACCAGTATGTAATTGATAAAGTAAGAGAGTTGCGAAAAGATAAAAAAATATCCCAACGTGATCTGGCTAACCTGCTGGATATGTCTTATGGCTTCATCGGTGACGTGGAAAGCCCTAAAGAGCCAGCGAAATATAACCTTTCACATCTCAATGAGATCGCCAAAGTGTTCAAATGTTCGATCAAGGATTTTTTGCCAGATAAGCCGCTATAAATAAGCCGTTTCAGCAACGCAAGTAACAGATTGCAGCAGTGTCGGCATGGATGGAACTTTGGGCAAAAGGCTGGTAAAATGGCTGCTTATTTACGCCAACAATGAACTTGAAAGCATCAAAAGGGCAAACCATATTATTAAGAATCATTTTTTCTTCTTATAGTCCTTTTCATTCTCTCATAATTCGGATTCGCGCACCCCTAAAAGACCGTCAAAAAATACCGTCTTTTAACTCTTTTCCGCCACCAGACAATCCCATACCTTCACCGCTCACAATTTTCCTTAACCATAAAAACATAATCATGAAAACAGGAAGTTTTGCACAACACAGTTTGAACATCAAAGAAGGTATCCTCTCCACATGGGGGAACAACAATCACGGCCAATTAGGGGTGGGTACAAGCATTGATGTCCTTACACCTGCGCCCGTTTCCACAGGCACCTTGTGGCACTATCTCGCAGCCGGGGGCAGCCATACCTTGGCAATAAAAGCAGATGGCACTCTTTGGGCAAGTGGCGAGAACAATTTCGGCCAGTTAGGCGATGGCACCCAGCTAGAGAGAAAGTCCTTTGTACAGATAGGCACAGACAATAACTGGGTAAGCGTTTCGGCTGGTCAATACCACAGTATGGGGTTAAAATCAGATGGCACCCTTTGGACATGGGGGCATAATGTCCACGGCCAGCTTGGTGACAGCGGCACTACAGATCGCCTACAGCCGAGCCAGTTAGTGTCCGGCAATGATTGGATAAACATTGATGCCGGCGGCAATCACTGTCTTGCCTTAAAATCAGATAACACCCTTTGGGCTTGGGGGTTCAACAGCTTTGGTCAGGTTGGAAATACTACTTTCATAGATCAATTCACACCGTTCAACGTTGCAGGTGTGTGGATTGCTATTTCTGCAGGTGCCTTTCACAGTCTCGCTATGCAATCCGGTGGTGCGCTCTGGGCTTGGGGCGGCAATATACAAGGGGAGTTAGGCAACGGAACCGTCAGCGGGAATGTTCCAGTAAATGCCAGCCCGGGGCTGGTACATGGTGGGTCAATTTGGGAGAGTTTCAACGCAGGAGGAAGACACAATCTAGCGCTACAGGCAAATGGCACCCTATGGGCATGGGGATACAACGACCGGGGACAACTTGGCAACGGAAGCACCACGCTAAGCAACCTGCCGATCCAGATAGGAACCGATACCGACTGGATAGGAATTTCGGCGGGCTATGAACATAGCCTTGGTTTGAAAGTTGACAGAACCGTATGGGCTTGGGGCTTGAACAATCACGGAGAACTTGGCTTAGGAACCACAACAAATGAAAGCACTCCGACACACATAACCGCGATTTAATTTCACTACGATACCGCCTTGAATTACTGCCGCAAATAAATTTGCAGCAGTAATTCTTTTTTGCCCTTACTCTCACTATTCAACTATCCAAATCCGAAAAAACCAACGAAACAAAATAATCATTTAGGTTGTTGATCTTCCTTCTCGTCATGCGCCTGTTTATTCGCTTCAGCAAAGCGTTTGGCAGTTCAATACTAATTGATGATGTGCCGTTTCTCTCTATGCTCTTGCGTTGCTTTTCCCTAACATGCGCCAAAACTTCGTCAAAAGAGGTTTCGTTTTCAACTTCCATAACCACCTCGTCTTATTAAGTAGTCTCCTTAACCATTATCAAAAACATACAATAGCTCAGCCTGTTTTCAACTTTTTTCTAAGCCGTCATTTTCTCCACGATCTCGTTTATCTCATTCTGCACAAGCACCTCCTGTTTTGAACTCCCTGCCTTCTCAACAAAATTCGCAATAACAATTGCCTGCCTTCTGCTGATTCCTTTTTCATCTTTGAACACCTTGTAAGAAAGCGAACCTGAAACCTCTACCTTATCGCCCTTGCTCAATTCCTGGGCATATTTTGCCGCGATAGGGCGGAACACCAGCACATCATGCCACACCGTTTCTTTGTCTTCCCATTTCGTCTGATTATCGTGTTTCACTGGATAACTGTCAGTCGTTGCTATTCGCAACGCCGTAAAGCTTTTATTCTCCTTCATTATCACCTTCGGCTCTTGCCCAAGAAAACCTGATAGTTGAACTTTATTATTGAACGTCATAGTAACTCCTTGTTATGGTTAATGCTCATTTTTATCTTCCTCAATGTCTTCATACCGATATTCCGGTTCCTTTTTGATAGGCTCCTTTCTTGCAATAAGCGGGTTAAGGATATAAACCTTTTTGCCATAGAAAATAACAGGCTCCTTTTGCGGACTGTTATTTAGTGAGTTCTTCTCTGTTTGCATCATTCCCCCTATTGTTTTTGCCTTGAAATTCTTTCCTGAATCCAGTTCTGTATGTCGCTTTCCAGCCAGCCAACAGATTTCACGCCAAGTGGGATCGGTTTCGGAAAACTTTTTTCCGCTATCATTTTATAAATCGTGCTTCTAGCCAGCCCTGTAGTTCTCATTACTTCCGGCAATCTTAAAACCTTATCCATAACTACCTCCATTTATTTAGTTACGAAAAGCGGTATAGCACCACTGCAATTATTCAGTGAAGACCTATAAGAAAACTAATGACAATTGTTCTGTAAAATGTTATGGTACACTTACGAAATCTCCGTTTCGTATCCAATTTTGGCACAAAAGAGTGCAGGGTATCAATCAGGGTATCGGCTATATTCACTGCGGTAAAAAATAAGCGAGATCAAAAAGGTATTTTGAATCTTCGGTTCCAGCCTCCGCAACCAAATATCGTTCCGATACCTTCCATAGAAATCCACCTCACCTCTTGAAATGCCCGGATTGATTGGCATATTTGTCCAGACACATGTTTCTGCGTCTATAGCCATCAAACATACTTTCGGGGTATCGGCTTTATTTTTATTGCCGGTACCCCGACAATCGAAATAACCGAGGTATTTCAAATGTTTCTGAGCGACACAAAAATAAAAACTGCCAAACCAGGTACTAAAGCCTATAAATTATCAGATGGAGACGGCTTATATCTCCTTGTAAAGGGCACTGCAAAGAAACGGGTTAAGGGATAATGAAAGTTCAAAACTCAAAATCACAAACCCTAGCCTTTCCATTTGATGCAATAAAATATGCCTAGTTCAAGAAAGCTGAAGAGCTGGGCGATCATGACCTACAGGAATATGGTAAAATATTGAACATGGCCTTGGCGATACTCCATGATATACGAGGCGCTCTTTGAGGGGGAAGTGGATCCCCGTCTGAGCGGGAAAGTTAAGTAAAAAAGTAAAAACGGGTCACTGCTGCGCGGGATTTTGGGTTGACAATGCTACCCAAATTATCTTTCATGGTGTATTAGGCTTAGCATTACAAACAACATTTATAATATGTTATCACGTTACTATAGTTATTGCTTCTCGCTGGCGGTGTTTGCGCTTGTTTCTTTTTACGGGGATAGTTACGCGGATGATGAGCTGCAATTTCCCGGGGAACAGAAAAAATGGCTGGTTGAGCATGGCATCGGCATGGAGTTCGAGGATACGTTCGATATTTTCAGCAATACCACCGGCGGAAAAAGGCAAGGTGTGAGGCCGCTGAATGTGGCGGCTATATCGGCGCAGATAGATGGCAACAAGGCTTTCGGCGCGCAGGGCGTGACGGCAACATTCTCGGTGATAGAAAGCGGGCTTAAAGCGCCCAGCCGCTCGCTGGTTGGCTCGGTGCAAAGGATAGACAATATGGAAACCACGAGCAATGGTTTTGATGTGTATCTGGCATGGGTGCAGAAAACCTGGCTGGATGAGCGTATCTCGCTGCTTGCTGGTATATATGACCTTAGCGATGAATTCTTCACCACCGACAGCAGCGATTTTTTTATCAACTCCACCTTCGGGTTCGGGCCGGAGATAAGCGAGATCGGTAAGCATAATAACCCGGCGGTGTTCCCCACCTCCGCCCCGAGCGTGAGGCTGAAAGTGCTGCCCGCGCAGGAATGGTATCTAGAGGCGGCACTTTCAGACGGGATAAACAGCGACCCGGTGAACCACGCACACAGCCTTCCGCATCTTGATTCAAATTCTTCCGCGCTGGTGATGACCGAAGCAGGTTACAAAAAAGAATTACAGGGCGCGGGGCTGGATAAATTAGCCATCGGCGGTTGGAGATATGTTTCGGAGATACATAATTTCCTTAATGAGCCCACTACCACCATCCCGCTGCAAAATGGTATCGCGCAAGGGGTTTATGCTCTCGGGGAATATAAGTTATATAGTTTCAGCGCACAACGTTTTGTATCAGGTTTTCTGCGCATCGACGTGACCGACCCGGAGGTTAATGATTACAGCAAGACCTGGAGCGCAGGCGTTTTATGGAATGGCGTGGTGCAGTCGCGCGAACACAGCCAGTTGGGGCTGGCATTCTCAAATGCCGAGAACACCAGGAATTACCAGCGAAGCGCGGCATTGATCGGGCTGGATGCCGACCCCGGCGAAATGGTGACTGAGATATCATATAAGGATGAAATTTTGCCGTGGCTGAGTGTGCAGCCGGATGCGCAGTATATAATAAATCCCGGCGCTTTGGGGCGGCATGAAGATGCGGTGGTCATCGGCGCACGGTTAGAGGCGAAGTTCTGAATATAAACTGCGGCGGCAGGCGCGATGCGCGGCTGGTTTGAAATCGCCGGGAACATCACTATATATAGTTGCTAAACAACAAAGGTTTTTATGCACCCCCTCCCTACCCTGTTCATCTCACACGGCTCGCCGATGCTGGCTTTGGAGGCTGGCGCCACAACGAAATTCCTGCGCGGGGTGGCAGGGAATTTTAAAAGGCCGGATGCGATAATTATTGCATCTGCGCATTTTGAAACTAAGGAACCGATGGTAACCGGTAGCGCGCACCCGGCAACCATCCACGATTTCCAGGGGTTCCCGAAAGAGTTGTACCAACTGCGCTATCCTGCACCCGGCTCGCCGGAACTGGCGGGAAAAATAAAAGACGTGCTGGCGAAGGCCGGGGTCGCGGCCGGAGTTGACAATGAGCGCGGGCTTGACCACGGCGCGTGGAACCCGCTGCTGCTGATGTATCCGCAGGCGGATATCCCGGTGGTGGAAATTTCCGTACAGCCGCATAAGAACGCGGCGTGGCATTTTGAGATAGGACGGGCGCTGCGGAAGTTGCGTGGGGAAAATATTTTAGTGATAGGCACCGGCAACCTTACGCATAATCTTTACGAGGCGATGCGCGGCGGGCATTTTGAGGCGCCTGAATGGGTAACGGAATTTGCGGAGTGGGTTGCGGGGAAAATCGGGCATGGCGATGTTAAAGCGCTGCTGAACTGGGAAACCGCGCCACACGCCAAACGCAACCACCCCACCCCCGAACATTTCCTGCCGCTGTTCGTGGCACTCGGCGCAGCGGATGAACCTTTGCAGGCAAAACGCTTACATTCCGATACGGCACTCGGCGTGCTGGCGATGGATGCTTATGAGTTTGGTTAAAAGTATGTTTCACTGATGTACCCGCCCACCATCGCCCCGCATTCATTGCACATATATCCCCAACCCTAACCGTACCCGTCGTTCCCGCGCATGCGGGAATCCAAAGGATATATCTGTGAGCGGAGTGAACTCTAAATAATATACCAGATCGCTTGCGCAATAAATTTTAAGGGGTTGCTTTGGATCCCCGCTTTCACGAGGATGACGGCGGGGAGAAAAGAGAATTGAAATGGCGGCTCTTAATCACAGTTGTTTGCCGGGGAAAATTGGTGTATAGGTTTTTGGCGGGGGGAGATTTGGTGTGTTATGTTGGCTGAACTTAAAATTTATGAGAGATATATAATCTCGAAGATATTGGGGCCGTTCCTGCTCATCACCGTTGGCATCACAGGCATTGCCTGGCTCAGCCAGAGTTTGCGGTTCATCGACCTTATCGTGAACAAGGGGCTCAGCATTGTAGATTTCATGCATCTTTCGGTGCTCATATTGCCGGCACTGCTGTGGGTTATTGTTCCGGCGGGAACGCTCATCTCGATAATTTACGCCTATAATAAATTATATACTGATAACGAGCTGGTGATATTCAAGGCCGTGGGTATGGATAACAAAACACTGATGCGCCCGGCGCTGATCTTCTGCCTGTTCGCGATGTTGGTGAGTTACAGTATCTCGTTATATCTGATGCCGGCATCATACAGGGAATTCAAGGATTTCCAGATTTATATCCGCAATAACTACGCAAGCGTGCTGCTCCAGGAAGGGGTTTTTGTAACGCCTACCCCGGGGCTTACGCTCTATGTGCGCGAGAAAGATAAACTCGGCGGGTTCAAGGGGCTGGTGGTGCATGATAGCCGGAATGCGATCAAGCAATTTACCATCACCGCGCAGGAAGCCACGCTCGAGAATACCGATAAAGGCCCGGTGTTCGTGCTGAAAAATGGCAGCCACCAGGAACATAATATGAAGACCGGGCAGTTCACGCTGCTCTATTTCACCAATTATACGCTGGAAATAAACCTGTTCAGCCAGGAGATGATAGATAAACGCTGGCGCGAAAGCACCGAGCTTTACCTGTATGAACTTTTCTTCGCCGATAAACCGAATGAAAGTGAACGGCTAAAGGAAATGGCCGAGGGACATAACCGCATAACCTGGCCGCTTTATAATGTGATGCTGTGCATGATAGCACTGATACCTTTTGTCAGCGGCGAATTTTCGCGGAGGGGGAATGGGAAAAAGATACTCACCGTTTCAGTGATATCGCTGATGATGATAGTTTTTGCACTCGCGGTGAAGAACATTGCCACGAAAAATATCATGCTCAATATATTGCAATATTTCCTGGTGATCTCGGGCATATCGCTCAGCTATTTCACCCTGGCATCTGATAAGGCAGACCCTTTATACCTCAACCGGATAATTGGCCGGTTCAAGAAAAAACCGGTTACGCCGGTGGTGGGGACGGCTTAAGATTTGTACAGGCTTCCGCCATACTATACGTGAACGCAGTGGCTTTCTTTGCATATCAATATGTTATACCCAAGACCCAACCCCGCGTGGCTACGTTAACCTTTTATTAACCTTTTTGTGGTATAATAACGATGTGAATTAAAAGGATTTTCGCAGTGGATTATACTCAACCGGCCGTAATTTTGCGTTACGAAGGAAAGATAGGGCCGACGAAAAAGCAAATAGAAAATCATACGCCCTCAAACCAGTGGGAAGACAAAGGCAATGCGCTGACCGCAATGACCATCTATCAGCCGATATTTGATGACGACGGAAATCTCACAGAGGAATACCACGAAATTACATACAGATTCAGCCAGCCTGCAAGATTGGTGGGTGGGAAGATAGTGTGGGCAGACGAGGCAAACCCCGGCGAGGTCACACGCTCTGAAAGCGACCAGAAAAACAGATATAATGACGACGAGAAGGACCACAAGAAAAAATACCCGGAGAACGATTACACACGAGATGGACACGAGCCGAAAGGAGTGCTGAACCGCGACCCGTTCGCGTTCACCGATAAAAAAGAAGACGAGGCAATATCACTGAGCACTCTTGAATCAGCGAGCAGTGAAATGAGTGGCGACTCAAAATATAATGACGGTTATAATATCTATCACGACCAACGCCGTGCGGTATATACGCCACCACCAATAGACCAGGCCACCAAAAAACCTACACCAGACCCAGGCTCTCAGAAAATTATAATAAACGCTGAAACAGGAAAGCCATTAACAGACCCGGCCACGCAGGAACCATTAACAGACCCTAACGTAAAACATTATCTGTATAAGCCAGGAACAAACGAACCTAAACTTAACCCGCTAACAAAAGAACATTTATTTGACCATGTTGTAATAGACCCAAGCACACAAACATTATTACGCGACCCTGAAACAAACAAAATCAAGTATGGCCCTTCAGGCGCGCCCTTAATAGACCCAAGCAGTGGAAAACCCTTTAAAAACCCCAACACCGGCACACCTTTGTTAACAGAAGGCACTGCCAGCATGAAACTATCATGGGAAGGTGAATCATTTGTTTATCAGCAAGGCACGGACCATGATTATCCGGCACCGAGATCTGCGCATAAGAAACATGGAGAACATGAAGTTACCTATAGTGAGTTTCCAACCTATCTTCCACCAAAACATAAGAAACATGATAATTACCTACATGTTTCAGGCGCAGTTGGTTATCAACCAAATTCAATAGCTATAGGGTTCGATAATGATTTTGACCCATACCAGGCAGCGGTTCTGAAAGATATCATGTTAAAGGAATTGAAAAAACATAATGTGAATGTAACTGATATCACCATGACCGGCTCGCAGATATTCTACAGCTCGGATAAAAAAGAATCTAGAGAGGTTGCATATGGTATAATCACCCGCCTGACCTATTATCAACAGGATGAGTTTGATAAACAGGTGGAGGAATATAAGAGAAAAGGCGGAAAAGAAGAAAGGCTGGATCAGATACCACAGAACTATTTCGATCTTATCGAATATATGAGGGCCACTGATGAGAAGGCCGAAAAGATAAAAAGAAAAGATGCCAATAAAGCCATAGAAGGGGTGCGCGATGCTTTAACTGATCGCAGTATCCCTATCGAACTTGATAAATATACTCCAAAACCTTCGCCGGGGCAAAAACCGACCAGTGCGGTAGGGCCAGCCGGGAAAGTAGATTACAGCTTCATAGCTAAAACAGATTTCAAATGGATGGATAACGATGATGCTGATAATTTCCTCAACGTGGCAGGCGTGATCAGCTATAGTGAGAATTCATCTACAATAGTCCTTGGCAACAAATTTAACAGCGACCAGATGGCGGTGATAAAAGAACTGGCATTGAAAAAGATGAGTGATCATCACCTTGAGCCAGCGGCACTTTCCATGGTGGGCTCACAATTATATTATACCACCCCGCCCCACAATAACATTAACCTTATTAAAAAAGAGCTGATGGATGCCCTTTCAGATGTAACGGAAGAGGACTTCAAAGACCTGGTGGCGAAGCATAAGGCCAAGAATATAAAAGATAAACCGGATGACAGGCCACCACAGGATTATTTAGATTTTATCGCCCAGGTGAAATCTGCCAACGACCCGAACAAAGAAAAAGGCACCGAGGCACAGGTCAAAAGCTTTAGGGAGTTTGAAGACGATCTAGCCAAAATGGGGGCTGAAACCAATCCGGATAAATATTCACGCACCGCACCGGCTTCCAAATCAGGCGCTTCAATTGCACAGCCTGTCGCCAAGCCTGTTGTGGTGGCCGAACCTGATATCCATGAACCCGACATGCCGCCGCTTAAGCCCGGTGAATTGCCGCATCTTGTCCCGCCAACATTCGCAGCCGCTCAGCACGTAAGGCTTCTGAAAATGAAGGCCATACCGCTGCATGATGTATTGCCGCTTGGCCAGGCGCTGCATATGGATACGCCACCCTCACACACCAGCCCGCCGCAAAAAGCCGGCATCATAAAACTTCTGGCACCTGAGTCGCATGATAATGATCTAACTCTCAACATGCGCGTTTCTTTTGATGGCATACCGAACAACCTAAGCCGCAAGGCATTCTTTGAAATGCTTAAGGAGAACGTTAAGAAAGCAGGCTTCGAGATAAAAAACCTTGAAGCGAATATGTCCGGGGACAACAAATTCACAACTACATATAAAATGGAACTCCAGCCCGATCACACAATTGCCAACCCGCCAACCGCTCTTACGCCGGCAAAGCAACAGGAGCTACTCGCGAATCTGGAAAAAGAAACCAAGGACGATTTTAACAAAAGGCTAGCCCACGCGCACCATAATCCGCTGGCAGGCGTTAGCCTGGCCGATGCCCACTCCCGCAACAACGCCAACGGAATTGTCCCTCCCGACGGCGGACCGGGGAAGTCTAAGTAAATTACCTATGAAATATTGCAGGCCGGAACCGCAGATGCGAGTTTAATGCAGCTGGATTATTTCGTTGATGTCTACCTGGCTCTTGCCGGCTTTTTTGGCGATATAGAGGCGGGTGTCGGCCAGTTTGAAGAAATCGGAAACGGAAAGGTTATCGCCTGCGCTGGCATTGGCAACCCCGGCTGAGATGGTGCATTTCAGCGCTTTTTTATCGCCGCCGAAGGTGAATTCTTTTTTGGTCACCAGCTCGCGCACGCGGTCTGCCATGGAATAAGCGCCTTTCATTTCAGTTTCAGGCAGCATAACGGCGAACATCCCGCCTTCGATACGCGCCAGTACATCTGTTTCGCGCAGGGCGGTTTTTATGGTGTGCGCAACTTCGATCATCAGCCTGTCGCTGATATTTTTATCGAACCGTGCGGCATCATCAATATCGAATATCACCAACCCAACCTGCTCGCTGCTGCGCTTGATACGCTTCAACTCGCGATCTACCGCGCTGAAAAAATTGGCTTTGCCGGCAAGGCCGGTCAGGGCATCCTGCGTGGAAAGGTTCTGGATGTCGCTGAAAAGTTTTTCCTCGATCTTCACGCGCTCGGTTATATCGCGCAGTGAGCCGACCGCTCCTATCACCTTGCCGTTCTCGTCAAACCACGGGAAGGAATTATCGCTCACCCAGATGCGCTCACCGGATTTGGTACGGATGAGATAATCGGCGTTCCATTTGCCAACATCACCCGCTTTGCGTTTATCTTCCAGCTCTTCAAACGATGAAACTTTTTTCAGGCCATCAGTGACAAGTTTGGTTTCAACGATCAGCGAGCGGAAATTTATGCGCTTCATTTCCTGAGGCGTGAAGCCAAGCAGGCGGGATACGGCAGGCGAGATATAGTTATATTTCATGCTGCGGTAATCAAGGCGGTAGATGGTATCTGTCGAATATTCGGTGAGGAGTTTTATCTCGTCCCCAAGCTGGGTGACCTGGGTGAGGAACCCTTTTTTGTTACGGTTAAGGCCCAGTTCATGATGGTTAAGGAATTTTTTTTCTTTCGCGACAGGCTTGCGGAAAGATACAGGTTTTTTTATATTTTTGATTTCAATATCAGACATTTAAACGGCCCTCAGATACAATATATGGTTGGTTGGTTAGCTACAAACACTATATGTTGTTATTAGCAGAGAATCGTGAATCATGTCAACCATGTTTCACAGAAATTTTTCGATGCGAAGAATTGGGGTTGCTACAGAAGAGTTTTTTGAAAAAAAGAAAAATTAGAAATTAAAATTTTGCCTACCTTATCCTAAGAAGATCTTTAGTCGACATATCTTTTACAAATTCTTTATCAGCCTCAGGAGTATCGGTTTTCAAAGATTTATCAAAGTTATCACCTAATATCTGCTTTCCTATGGCAGCAATAACCTCAGGAGTAGCTTTCACAATAGAATGATCTTCTTCCGGAACTATTTCATACCTATCCAATACATTATCAAAAGTGGTAAAAATGTCTTTTATAGACGAACCTATACGCGTAGAATTAGCCATGCTTTTTGCAAGGACATAAGCAGCAACCTCTTCCCTGGTTATACCAGGTTTGCCATCAAGTTTTCCGGCATCTGTCAGGTCACTTTGGTTCAGGTCTATATTATTTTTTTTGGCATAAGCTATCAACTCGTCAGCCAGATTGAGTGCACCCAGCTTTATATCATCAGGCAGTTTATAAT
>Ga0206887_10050_pt1 | contig 28002 bp, 31 predicted proteins | sample Alteio_BWOrgHeat_89_FD_153248 | JGI IMG/M metagenome (GOLD analysis project Ga0206887, IMG submission 153248) | Enriched cells from forest soil in Barre Woods Harvard Forest LTER site, Petersham, Massachusetts, United States - Alteio_BWOrgHeat_Nextera3 ...
CACAGCGTCGGGGTGTGCCGCACGCTTGGCGGGATTCTTGCTTGGCATTTGAAGGGTTCCTCTACTGGGGCCGCAGGACACGGCCCTGCACCGTATTTGATACGGCGGTACTGCCGACGCGGAGGTGGCAACGCTGGCCCAGAACTTCATGTTTCATGATTGAACTGGCGTAGGCCGCCACCGCATCAGTAGCCATCGTCTGCGATGCGCTCAACATCGCCCGTTGCTTGCGGGCCGCGCCGTTGATGCCTTTAGTTATTTGCTTGCTGGTGTAGTTTCCGCACCACACAAGGAACTGATCGTTCCCCGGCGGCGGCGTATGGGGCATCAGGAGCGTCCAGAGTTTGGTGTACTCATCGGCTGCACGCATCTGTTGCGTTATCGTCACTCAGAACCGTCCTTTCCGAGGAGCACTGCAAGGGCATTGGGATGTACCTTGGTTCCCAGCTCTGTGAAATACTCGCCGTTCCTAAAGATCAGGCCCAACGGCGCCACGTCAACCGGCTCACCATCGGCGCACTCGTCTCTCACCACCCCATCACCATTGGCCTCACTCTGTGAATCACGCGATCTCTCACTGTTTCTCTCACCAAAACTCTCACCTCCCACAGAACCTAAAGGAGGGTCATTGTTTGTGTGAGTGTCGGTGTCCTTGTCCTTGTTGTTATTGGGTGCGCTCGCTAGTCCTATGGCTGGTACGCTCGCTAGTGCTACGGCTGGCATCACGGCTGGCGCTTTCGCTGGAACATCCGCCACGTACCTTATGGCTGCAACATTCTGATTCGTGAAGACTTCCGAAAGGTCGATGAAGCTCATCTTGTGTTGGCCACCGGAAATCTGGTATCCGTGCAACCAGTACGGGTAAAGATCATTGGAAGCGGGCTTGATTTTGCGGAAGATCAGGCGTTTGTCTTCTAAGCTCTTGAGCACACGTTTGGCCGTGCCGTACTTCAGGTCCGGCAAGTACACGCGGATGGCGGCTGCGTTAATGTAGCCGGAGCCAGTCTTTGCATCTGCCAAGAGCATGAGCGTAAGCAGTACTAATTGCTCGGTGTTCGAGAGCAAGCCTGTGTACGTGTTTTCGATGATGGAGCGGGGGATCGCAACCCAGCCTGTGAAGTTCATCGCGTCACCTCGGCCTGGTTGATCTGGGCGGCAATATCCGGGTGCTTCTTCACGAGGCGGCGCACATTCTGGCGAGCTTTGCGGCGAACGTCCGCGATGATCTTCGAATCAGCAGTTGGAATGGCGGCGGCGGGATTGTTGGCAACCTCGATCCAGTGCAAGATGCGGTCTTTTGCATCCTCAGCGGTTCTACCGGGTGCCGGACGAACGTGACGGATTAGAAACACGTCCACGTCGTGGGTGGGTGATGGTGTCATGTAGCGTAGGTTCTTTTCTGCGCATGTAGCGCGTACCGTTCCCTCAGCTCTGCCACCGTATAAATCCTGCGGGGTCTGGCGCTGGGACGGGGAAGCACAGCTACTGGGCAGCATTGCCCAGATTGTGTGTTGCCGTGGTGTTTGTGCTTCAAAAACCGCCGAGAAGGAGGCTCGGCGGATGCTGAGAGTTCGCAAGAAACTCAATCAACTTCTTTATATTACCACAAGTTCTTGATTTTGTCAAGTTGTGCGCGTATAATGCCCCGGATCGATCCCGGTTATTACATCTTTTGAGAACTGCCTCCCAGTACCTCATGCATGAGCTTGAGTCCGTGTTGCAGTCGCTCTTCAGCCTCACGCGCTGACACCCCTTCCGGGGTCGCTATGGCGTTTGATTTGGACGCCTCACGCTGCGCTTGGACGGCCCGTACAGCTTCGCGTTCCGCACGGCGAGCCTCTGATGCCTCTTTGCGCTCTGCACGCTGTAGCAGGCCGTCGAGCCGTTGTGCCGCGCTCATCTTCAGCCTCTTTGAAGTCTTGGGATCGCGGAGCACGTCTTCCAAAAAGCTGCACAACAATTCGTATCGCGCTGTGCCCGGTGATGGTGTCATTGATTCGTCCTCTATAAGTTCAGAGCAAATGCCGGATACAGTTCGTTTGTGCGTATAGGCGTGGGTTGAGATGCTGCCGGAGGCGGGGACTCCTAGCGTATGTGCATATTCCATAGGGATTTGGGACTCCTACCACCCTATCCGTACAAGAGCTTCCCAGGACGGGAGGTGGCAGGGAGGGTTAGGCTTCGGTTCTGCTTCTGGCCGCACCAGCTTAGGCAGAGGCGACTAGACCCACCGGGGCGCCCTGGCAGGGGTCAAAACAGAGGGTTGGTTAGGGACGTTACACCAGGTAGCCACAGAAACGGGCACCCGATCTGTGCCAAATTGCTAGGAATTTATCTGCAACACTTGGCCCATCAAGTAATTGCGGTGTCCTGTTATTTGTCAGTGATTCAATTCGCTCTAGCTGCTAAGTTCGCACGATGAATGTCATTCCGTTTCCTGCCTCCGCTCCTGGCGCCTCCACCATTCACGAAGAACTAAGAATGCTCCGCGAGTTGGTCGATCTCGTGCCCGGCGAAGACAACCGGGATGCCGTCCTGGCCCAGATTGAAGTGCTCACGCATCGCATGGACCGTGATGCAGTGCTCGCCGAATATGAAGACGCCTATGCTTGCGTGTTGTCCTCTGCAATGGATGCAGCGGAATGGCTGTTCGGTGAAGCCCCTCCACCCTCGGATGGTTGGCGGTCTATGCTGCCTGTACCAGAAAACGGTATGAATTGAACTCGGGTTTGGCGTGGAGTTTTGATCCTCAAAATTGTGTACTGCAAAACGACCGTTTTCTGGTACGGTATTCGTGTGAGGTGAGGCCATGCAAAAGGTGTCGGTTGCGCTGTACGCACGAGTGAGCACGAAGGACAAAGGGCAGGACACGGAGAATCAACTCCGCGAACTCCGACAGTTTGCAGAGAAACAGGGCTGGGTTGTCTTGGGGGAGTTCGTAGATCGTGCCACTGGCAAGCATAGCGACCGCGAGCAGTTCCAGAAAATGTTTGCGTCCGCGTCTAGGCGCGAGTTCGACGTGCTGCTGTTCTGGAGTTTGGACCGGTTTTCACGTGAAGGCGTAAGAGAGACCTTGAACCATCTCAAACGGCTGGATAGCTACGGAGTGGAGTTCCGCAGCTTTATGGAACAGTACCTCGACACCACGGGCGTATTCAAAGAGGCAGTGATCGGTATCCTAGCGACGATAGCGAAGCAGGAGCGCATTAGGTTGAGTGAGCGTACCATCGCTGGGCTGGAACGGGCGCGGGCACAAGGCCGCGTCGGCGGGCGCCCGAAGGCCGAGGATGACCACAAACTAGTGCGCAGGTTCCAGAAGCTCCACGAGGCAGGTAAGTCAGTCCGTGTGATCGCAGCAGAATTGGGTGTCTCACCGACAACAGTGCAGAAGCTCAAGGCAGCAGCGTAGGGTCCAAACGTCATCAGACGCGCCCCGGCCTCGGTCGGGGCTTTCTGTTGTCTAAGACACGCTTTCGGTTCAAAGGATAGCTCTGTGCTCACGCAGGTTGATCGTGGTTTTGCACGATTTATAAAACCGTTCGCAACTTGATAGAACACGAAGCGGAGACTGGACGATGGCCTAGCCAAGCGTATAATCCAATCACGCAGGGAACTGCGGAACTGCTGGAAGGCAGTTGTCGTTCCTCCGCTGGAAAGCGGGGCCATATCCACGATGACCCGTGGGAACACGGTACATCCAAACCTGACGGTTGGAGAAACTATGCCTATCGATCCATCCACTCTCTCTGAGAGCGTTTCCTCCTCTTTCCAAAGCCTTCACAATGCAGCGGCTACCCTAAACAGCGTCTCAGACGAGCTTGGGAAGTTCATCGCTCGCATCGACGAATCCCTCAGAAAACTCAACCTCGGAATTACCGTGTGGGTTAAAGTTTCAGGCTGGGATAATAGCGGTGACGGTGACACCGGATTTTGGACGGAACAAATCGGTTATGCCAAAGTCAATGGTAGATGGGGTCTGTGCCTTCGTAGAGTAGTCGGCGATTATCGGTATCCCGAGCAAGACTCCGAAGAAATCTGGGCTTTCAATGATGCGCCGCGCGTGCAGCGTCTTGATGCCCTCGACAAGATCACCGACCTCCTGCAAAAGCTGAGCAATGAAGCTGACACGATGACCGCCCGTGTTCTGGAGAGGCTTGCAGATGTGGAGGCAGTGGCAAATGCCGTTGCTCCACTTCCACTCGTCATTAAGCGCAATGGGGGTGGTGTAAAGTGACAATCCCTTTCTTCGCAACTACCTTCTGGCTGAGAAACTCCATCAATCGCCTTGTTTGTGCCGCCATCGCGTTTTACGCGTTGCACAGTAAAGAGAGTGTCCACCTGGAGTACGGTGATGGGTCAGCCAGTTTTCTCCTCAGGGCCAATGGCAGGCGTCAAAACAAGCGGGTCGCGCTGAAGAGGCCATCAAAAGAGCGCACACGCCGCAGTCGCGTGGAATCCAGACAACTCCGTTAGTCTATCGCCCTTATAGGACCGTGCTGAATACTCTTACGTGAAGAGATTTCAGTGCGGTCCAACGATCTGATCCCCACGTGTGAATCGTAAATTTAATGAAAGTCATGTGATTGCATGTCAATGTCACCTACATCCAGTATGTGAACGGCGGATGCTCGTACATTGACCACACCGTCCTGATTCTGAAGTATCCCGTCGATCCGTAAAAACTTTCCACGTGTCACAGCGACTCTGTTCTGCTCATACAGTTGAGGATGAATGATTGCGTTTGAAATGCCCGTTTCATCTTCCAAGCTAAGGAATATGAAACCTTGCGCTGTTCCTGGTCTCTGTCGTGCGATCACTGCGCCAGAGATGCGTATATAAATTCCATCGGGCATATCTCGAAGACGGGACGCGACAACGACCTGCCGATAGTTCATCGCCGTACGGTGGTACGCCATCGGGTGAGGTCCTACTGTAAGCCCAGTTCCAGTGAAGTCGGCAAGCAGGCGTTCTTCCGCAGTCATCATGCGCAGTGGTTCCGATCCAGTCGAATCTTCCTCATCGCGAATGTGCTCAAAGAGTGGACCTACACTTTGCGCTGCTCGATGCACGCGCCATAATGCTGTACGACGATGGTGTTTCTCCCCAGTCCAGTTCAATGCACCAACATGAGCAAGCGATGTTAGTTCTGCCTTTCGAATAGGGGGCACACGGCGCTGTAGATCGTACTCAGACTCGAAGGGACCGTTCGTTTCTCTTGCAAGTGCGATAGCTGTTCCGATCTCTTGCCTGAGTCCCTTAACAGATAGAGTCCCAAGTCTTAGTGCTACCGGTCCGGCGTATTTGGTACGCTCTTCGTCCTTGAGAGGTTCGAGAGTGCAGCGCCAATCCGAATGCTGTACGTCGATAGGGAGGACTTTAAGCCCGTGACGCTTCGCATCGTTAATGATCGTCGCCGGTGAATAGAACCCCATCGGCTGATTGTTCAGAAGCGCACATGTATACGCGGCGAGATAGTGAAATCTCACATACGCGCTTGTATACGCAATCGAGGCGAAGCTGTGAGCGTGCGATTCAGGAAACATGAACTCCCGAACGGAAGAGAGAATGCGCATGACTTCAGCCTTCGTTGCAGCGTCAAAGCCGTTGGCATCCATGCCTTCATTAAGTTGCTGTTCCAGGCTGGCAAGGACAGCATCCGAACGCTTCCCACCCATCGCCTTGCGAAGTTCTTCAGCTTGACCACCACTCAAATTACCGCTGACCATACCAACCTGCATGACCTGTTCCTGAAACAGCGGCACTCCCAACGTTCGTTCAAGAAATGGCTTGAAGAGTGGATGCAGATAGGTGATTGGCTCCTTGCCCATCCTCCTCGCGATGTATGGATTCACGAATTTCCCTGTCACGGGTCCAGGGCGAATGATGGCAACTTGCATGGAAAGGTCAGCGAAACACTTCGGTTTTGTACGTGGAAGGCAAGACATCTGCGCTCGGCTCTCAATCTGAAAAACCCCCACGGTATCGGCACACTGGATGCTTTCGTACACCTTGTCATCCTGTGGAAGTTGGGCGTAGTCAATCTCCTCTCCGTAGTGCTGTCGCACAAGGTATTGTGTGTCTTTGAGGGCAGCAAGTTCACCCAATCCCAGATGATCGACTTTCACCATCTTCATGTCGGAACAATCGTCTTTATCCCATTGCACGACCGTACGGTCGATCATGGAAGCCCTCTCAATAGGGACTACGGAATCGAGCTGCCCCTGGCAAATCACCATGCCTCCTGAATGCTGGCTTAGATTGCGGGGGAGGTCCCACATGCGACTGCACATTTCCAGGTACTTGAGAATGCGGGCGTTCTTCATATCCAAACCCGCAGCGACGAAGGTGTTCGCTAACGTATCGCTCGGTCCCTTCCACTCCCATGCACTAACCAATGAGGAAAGCCTCTCCGCTGTCTGCTTGTCGAAGCCAAGGGCTTTGCCTGCCTCACGCGATGCAGAGCGGTTGCGATATGTGGTGACGTTGGCTGTCATTGCTGCGCCTAGCTCGCCGTATCGCTTGTAGACGTACTGGATGGCCCGCTCGCGGTCACCTCTGCTGGGTAGATCAAGATCAATATCTGGCCACTCACCACGTTCTTCAGAGAGGAAACGTTCAAAAAGCAGATCAAGACCTACAGAATCGACGATGGTGATTTCGAGCGCATAGCAAACAACACTACTTGCAGCAGAGCCGCGACCTTGAACGAGAATGCTGTTGTTCCTGCAATATCGAACGATGTCCCAAACGATAAGGAAGTACCCAGCGAGTCCGAGCCGCTTTATCACTCCCAGTTCATGTTCGGCTTGCGCTTGTGCCTTCCGGTACAGAGCCTGGTTGTTCTTCGGAAGATAACGCTTGCGTATGCCTTCATCCACACGTTTGCGTAAGAACGAATCCATCGTTTCGTCATCTGGGACTGGATATGTTGGGAACTCGTAACCAAGCTCTGTCAGCTCAAAGCACAAACGGTCAGACAGCTCTTTTGTGTTCTTCATCGCTTCGGGATAGTCATGAAAAAGCTGCTGCATCTCGCGAGCATGACGAAGGTGTCTCTCTGCGTTGCTCTCAAGCAGTCTGCCTGCTGTGTCGAGAGATTGCCGATGTCGAATGCAAGTGAATACATCTAAGACCTCGCGGTCATACGGCTTGACGTAGTTGACGCCACCCGTCGCAAGCAAAGGCAGATTCAGTGATCGCGCAATGCGAATGGCTGCTTTGTTTCTGTGTTCTTCTTGACGGTTCAAATGCCGCTGTACTTCAACATAGACATTCTGCTGCCCGAAGATACTTACGAGGCGCTCAACGGTCTGTTGAGCTGCATCGTAGCCGCCGTGAACCAAGGCAGCAGCGAGTGGACCTTCAGTGCCACCTGTAAGGCACACCAATCCTTCACCCAGCTCTTCAAGGTCGCGTAGGAGTGCGGCCCCTTCGGCCTTTTTCTTTTCACGCAATTTGAAGCGTGTCACAAGGCGGCACAGGTTTTTGTATCCGATGGGTGATTGCACCAGTAAGGGCAGGCGTACGGGTTCGATTGGATGGAGATGGGGCAAGTACAGAGCTGGTCGCAGACGCTCTCCTAGATCGCTGACGGCAACCTCTGCACCGATATGCGCTTTCACTCCCAGTTTCTTACCTGCCATGTGGAAGCGTGGTGCGCCGTAGACACCATTCCGATCCAAGAGAGCCATCGCAGGCATTTCCAGTTCGGCAGCTCTTTGAATCAAGGATTCAGGCGTGGACGCACCTTCAAGAAAGCTGAAGGCAGAACGTGCGTGAAGTTCGACGTATTCAGTCATACGTCCCTTGCATGTACCAACGTTGCGTGCGTGGATCAAACGCAATTCGGGATACGCGTTCTAAACTATCCGCACAAAGCCTTACATCCCATTCGTCCCGGCTCCATTTGTCTTTTGACCACCACTGACCGTTCACGCGCCACGGACCCGCCACTTCGAGAACGCTGTATCGCTGGCCTTCGTAAAACACTCGAAATGGGCTATCTCCCTGAAGCATGACCGTAATACCTTGCGGGGGGCGGCATACGCGGAATGCAGTCAACGCTTCTTTTCCTAATGCTCCTTTTGCTGGTAGCGGTACAGGGGGTTGAAAAGGCACGACACGGAACGCATTTGGTCTGTGATCGTCTGTAAGTTCGGGTGATCCTACGCGCTCCTCTCCAAGCAGTTTCCGCAAACGAGCGAGCAAGATTTCCAAACGCCCAGGCTCCGGTGCTTGTGGCAAGAAGAGTCCGTGCTGTGCTCGATGCGGTGGCGCAGACTGTGCGTGAAGTTCTAAGCCCACAATGGCTGCCTGGGGTGGGTGCATCTCTAAATCAAGCTGCATTAGTTTCAAGAGTGTTGGGGTGTCTTGTAGTGGTAATGCAGGTCGGACGATGCGCTCATATCGCGTTTTGTCATCAAGAAGCAACACGACGCGCAATAGTGCTATTGCACGTGCCTTTTCCTTTGCTCGCACGAGCAGCGCATCTGTCATGCGAGAGAGTACGAAGAGAAGCGATTCAAGAATCTCGACTGGAAAATCCAACTCAATATGTTCAACCAACCCAGCCTCAAAGCTAGGTTCCATCGGCAACATCAGATGCGACCATGTGCCACGTGCAAGAGCGTGTAGTCTTCTCCCTGGTTGACCGATACGAGCGATCAGGCTTTTTTCTTCTCGTGCTGCCAGCTCTCCACATGTGCGTATGCCCCACATTGAGAAGGTGGCTTCCTGCTCTGGTTCAAGTCCCAATACGTGTAGAGGAAGACCAGCCATCGCAGCAGCTTCTTCCCCGGAGGGGGTGACGGACACTCCCTGATGCGCACACGCTAGGCAGACTGCTGTATGGAAATTAGAGGCGACTGCTACGTTCGCGACAAAACCAGCAGCCATGATGCGATGGCGCAGTTTGTTTGCAAGCTGCGCAGAATCGGCAAACAATCTCCCCATGCCTTGAATGTCGAGAGCATACGTGCCGGAGTACCTGTCAACGTATTCGATACGCGGTGAGAACTGGCACGCAATCTCATGAAGGCTGAGTTGGGCCGAAGTTTCATCGTCAATAGCCCGTGGACGGATTACGACCTCTGCGAAGGACTCTACCTGGAGACGAGTCATGCCAATTTCTACGCCAAGCAAACGAGCAGCCTTATTCGCCGCGTACACCCTCTCGAATGGCGCTTCTCCATCAAGCAACGCGAAAGGGAGTCTGCGCAATTCAGGTTGAGACTTCGCAGCAGCCTGCGTAGAGAAATTCGGTGGATGGAGAACGGCATACATCACCGCACCCCGCACCAAGCAGTATTTGCATCCCATTCAGCTCGCGAGGAAGGCTTTTTGAACGGCACTGACGGTCCTTCGTTTCGGTTGCGCTCACGAGTAAGAACGTATTGCCGATGGCTGAATAGAGCAGTCTCACCATTCCGACTGAACGTTTCTGTGATTGGTGATTCGCAACGGAGCACGAGAGATGCGCAACTGCTTGTACAGGAGGATTGAGTAAGGACAATCAGGGCCGTGCGTGCCAGCTCTGCTGCAAGGCGAAACCGATACCAATGCGATAGAGGAATACGGCTCGCGTGTTGCGCTTGTACGTCACTCATGTCGAGCACTATCGCTGCGAAGCCACCAGCCTGGAGCAACAAGTCTGCTGCCTTGATTGACTGGTCAAGGTTCGATAAGGATTTTTCTTTCGTGCTGTGGTTTGCATTGCCTTTCGATGTCATGCGAAGCCATAGCAAGCGATTGAGCTGAATCCCCGCCGCCGCAGCAGAATCAGGAGAGAGTGCATCGCTTACATCGATCCATGCACACGCGGCACCAGAACGTGTAATCGAGCCGATGGCAGACAGGGCAAAGCACGTTCTGCCCGATGAGGGATTTCCTGAAAGCTCAGTGATGCAACCGCGAGGAATGCCGCCATTCAGCATTGCATCTACATCCGCGAGACCTGTGGCAAACAGCTCTGGCGCTTGCCGAATCTTTGGGGTAAGAGCAGCAGGCACCCGGTCCGCGAGACCGCGTTCCACCTCTACACGTAAGATTGCCGCACTTCCCATAGCCGAATGCTAGGCGAAAATAAGGCGAAAGTCACCTTGAAGCTGTGGAGTTCCAAGGAAGGTCAGCTAAGCCCCATATGAATAAGGATTTATGGGCGAGATGATCTTTGGGAACGGGCGGCATTTGCGGATGCTTGCGGGGTAGAAAAGACAAGCGTAAGGTATGCCGTGGCGGTATTCAGAACCTAACCCTCAGATACAAATATGGAGAACTGAAGTGGCTGACACCATCTCGGCAGTAGCACCCTTGGTCGCAGGATTTCTTGCAGTAATTGGACTCGTCGCTGCTAAAGAAAACAAAACCTCAGAATTCCGGCAAAAGTGGATTGACGAACTTCGGAACGATGTCTCGGATTTCCTATCAAACCTGGCATATTCCAGAATTCATCACGACAATGAAACCGGGAAGCTGGCTAATGCAGCGAGATGCAAAATCAAGCTTCGTTTGAATCTTGAGGAAGAACCGAGCAAGGTGCTTCATGACGCCTCGTTGAGGCTCATACAACTGGCAATGAACTCCAGAACAGACGAAGCGGCTGTCAAAGCAGGCTACGAGGACTTGCTCGATAAGACAGCAGTTGTTCTTAAAAACGAATGGAAGCGTGTGAAACGAGGTGAACTTCGCTATCGACTTTCGTTATGGTTCGCCTTAGTGATGCTTTCAGTTAGTGCAATTTCTGTTGTATGGCGGTACATCGCGAAGTAGGGGAATACAGCCCCAACGCGCTATTCTTCGATTCCCAATTTAGTAGTAGTGTGGAATGCCATCGGCCCCTTGCGACGCGTATCTGATACGGGGGGGCCGCCCGGAACCATTTCCATCCCGTCCGATTCGTAAGCTCGCAGCAAATCCACTGGTAGGCGTTCTGTCTCGACTCGCGACAACCAACGGTCGTAATCGCGTCGATGCAGAATTACCGGCATACGCGGGTGTATGTGTGCCATTAGCTCATTAGGTTCGGTTGTGATTATGGCGAAGGACTGAAGCCAATCACCACGGCTGTCACGCCATGCATCCCAGATACCCGCGAATGCGAACATCGACGCATCAGATAAAGCCAAAGTGAATGGTTTGCCTTGGGTGTTGCTGATCTTGTCCCACTCGTAGAAGGCCGACGCTGGAACGAGACAGCGGCGTTTCTTGAATGGTTCTCGCCATGAACCGGTCGTCGCGATGCTTTCGGCGCGGGCGTTAAACATATTCCTGCCTTTTAGGGATTCGATAGCTTTGGTGTGAAACGGCACCATCCCCCATCGCATAATCACCATCTCACGTTTGCCGTCATCTCGGTTGTCGCGGATTACCGGTTGTGCGGAGTACGGAGTCACATTCAGGTCTTCGGATGGCATGGCGATGTCATCAACGCTGTGTTGGACATGGAATTGCTCCGCGATTTTCTGCTTGTCGCCTTTGCGTTTGTAGCGTCCGCACATGCTCCCCTCCATTTCAATTATCCATACTCGATAAGGGTGCTAGGCTGGTTCCACTTTGTGGGGCAGACGCAAACACGGATTTATAACAGACCTCCTGACTACCAAGGCTAAGCCGGGTCATAGCACTCCACCTCCCTGGATTGGATGGTTATCCCCCGCGACCGGTTTAGCAGCACTGATCATCAGTTGCGTTGGCGCGGCGATAAGCTGGCAATCCTATTCAGTAAACAAGTCAAACCGTGCAGACCTAATTACCCCACGGCTGGCCGTGACGGAAATGAGCCTAATCCACCCCCGAGGCGAGCTGTCCGACCTTGCTGTGGTCAGTTACCAGATCAAGAACTTCGGCACGTTGACGGCACGGGACGTACATACACAACTCAACTACACCTATGCAGAAGCGCCACTCGATCCGAGACTACTTCCCCCTGTTGGTACCAGTAATGAAGGGATGGAGTTAGGTGCCACCCTTGTTCCTTCAGATCATCTAGATCGCACGTTTCCATTGACCACATTTCTGATCACGGCTCCGCACTCGAATTCCTACGAACCTGCAAAGACTCGCCCTTCATACACGAAGTTGCACGACGGTCTCGCAATGCTGTCGCTTGACGTGCATATGGAAGGGACCAATGCTACCGGGGACAGAATCGTCAGTTGCGAGACCTTCTCGTACCAATGGATTAGCGACAAGTTCGAGCGTCGGGGTGCTTGTATCGCCTACGACCTGATCGATTACTTCCGACACCCGCAAGGAGGAGGCCGAGTGACCATAATCGATCCTGCGACGAATACCCTGATGCAGAACGAAAGCGCTCCACGAGCTGGTCTCTTCGAGAGGCTCCAGGACTTTGCACATAAAGTGCTCTCACCGCAAACTAGGTGAATAGGAGGGGGGAGGATTCCCATTTCGGAATTGCTTAGCGGATTTGTATGAGTTTTCCTTCTCTACTCTCGCTAGGATAGCGTCATGAAAGTGATATTTTCTGAAGGCTCGGGCCACCTAGACACAATGGAGATGCAAACAACTCCCAGGGTGGGAGAAAACATTGTGGTTCATAACCGGTTATGGGTGGTGAAGAGAGTCACACATCTTCCCAAGAAAGATGGACGCAACGACAACGAAAACACCTGTGGTTGGGACAGTAATCGCGATGCGGATATCGCGGTTCGTCTAGAGGATGATGAGGTGTAGAAGGCTGTCAGCCTAGGAAGTGGAGTGCCATCTTGAAGGTGGCCTTTCCTATAGACCAGCGTCGGCGAGGGTGCGGAGTAGTCATTGGGAGAAAGCAAGAGTAAAAAGCGGCGGTTTCTGGAAGAGCATCGACATTGCTGCTTTTGTGGTGGTCAAGAGCCGTCCACGACTATCGACCATGTTCCCGCAAAGGCGCATTTCCCCGATGGGTTTGCGCCTGAGGGTTTCGAGTTTCCGGCCTGCGACAGCTGTAACAGAGGTTCCAAGCGAGACGACCAGATTGCTGGCTTCTACACGCAAATAGCCGATTTTGGAGATACGTCACGTACACCAGAGGCAGAAGCAAAAATCCGCAAGCTCACCAATGGGATACGAGAAAACTATCCTGAAGCTCTCCCCAACCACGATGATGGCGTGCCTATAAACCAGATTGGCAGTCTTTATACGCCAACTCCCGTTGCCGTTTCATTTGAAGTGCCAGCAGCTTACCGACCCGCGATGATGAGACTTCAACAGAAGCTCACACACGCGCTGTACTACAGAGAAACCGGCAGTCCCATTACGGAAGCTCACCACTACGGTGGAGGTTTCTATCAAATTCAGAACCATCCAACGACACTAACTGACTACTTCAAATCCATCCTCCCCCAACAGTTCATCGGAGGAAGACCGAACATCAAGCAAGACCGATACGGTCAACGGTTCGCGTTCATGAGTGGGTACAAAGACGAAGACTTCTTTGTGTATGCGGCGCAATTCGGGATAGGGATGATCTTCTGGGGAATGGTATTAGGACCAGCAGTCTTTAAGACAGCACAGCCTTCAGAAGTGCCTTTGCATCGTGGAGGAACAATTGGGCAGATCACAGACGAGGATCGTAGACCCTAACGACGCAGGCTGCTACTCGTGCCGCGTTTGCGGTCGTGCCAGCGTCTATCTGAGGGAACAATAAGGGAACATTAAAGGAACAATAGCGATTGCAACGGGTCGTAACCCCTTGGAAAGCACATGATTCCACTGGACTAAATTGTTGATTCTTCGTTCCTCATCGTTTTCGCAACGAGGAGGTCAGCGGTTCGATCCCGCTCAGGTCCACCAAACTTTCAACACTTATAACGAATCTGAGGGAACAATAAGCAAGTTCACTGCTCTCAGGGAACGTTAAGGGAACATAGGTAGCAGTGAGCGACTCGCGCTCCTGCCGACGTTGCCACACAATGTCAAAGCAATACTCACGCTTATTCGTGAGGGTGCTGCGTTCAAAACGAGAATTATCCCAGGCAGCGGGCAATTCCATCAGACGAAGGTATCGATCAATACTTTCGTCTTGACGGATCGTTTTGACGCAACTCCAATCGCACGTTTTAGGCGTTGGGCGAATACCAAGGTATCGGCAATACTTTGGTCCAATTGTTCGGACGCTACTCTTCCGGCTCAATCAGAAATCGAGAGGAAAACGATGACTGTCATTGAGGAGCAGGCATGCGTTCAGGTCGATTTGGAGACACTTCGCGCACGATATCACTCGGTCCGTTCTGTGAGCTGCTTTTTAGTGGAAACGCTTTCGGCCGAGGATCAGATGGTTCAATCTCTCGCCGATGTCAGTCCTACCAAATGGCATCAGGCGCACACGACCAGGTTTTTCGAGACATTAATACTTCGACCATTTCTGAAATGGCTACCGCAGTTGTGCGGCGACTGTTGGGAGTGGACTGCCGCGCGTATCCGGGCTATCCAGGGTATCGCCCCAATCGAGTGCCTTGGGCGAATACAACGCCACGTTTATGTCCTCGCAGATGATCCTCCGGGGCGGATCGTGCGTGAGTTCGAAGGATCATATCCACCCGACCTATCGCAACTTTTGCTCCCCTGCCGCACGTTGGCAATTCAGTGGAATACGGCTGGCGAGGTAACAAATACGACATGGCAACCACACTCTCATTCGAAGGAACGCTCAACAACGTGCGCAACCAACTACTCCAAGAAGTGCGGCTGGGACTTTGCTTACGCCCTTACTCACTTCAACCCTGGATGTTTTATGACGATGCCGGTTCTCGCCTCTTCGAACGAATCACCACCCTGCCGGAATACTATCCCTGTCGTACGGAACGACAACTATTAGAAGCGCATGCCGACAACATAGTCACATCCGCGTGTGGCCGTGCAAGGCGTCTTCGCATGGTCGAACTTGGTGCAGGATACGCTTGCAAGACTCATCTCCTGCTTGCCGCCGCTCTTCGGCAAGGCATTGAGGTCGTCTACATGCCCTTGGACGTATCTGCCGACGCCTTGGAGACCGCGTGCGAGAGCATCGTGGAAGCATTTCCCGCCGTGCGTGTGCTTCCAATTACGTGAGTGCTCCACCACATCGCCCTGTAGCCGACTCAGGAACGGCTTAAAACACATCCATAGATGGATCAGCATATCAATATGCATGAATACAACGTCAGTGATTGGAAGTGCTTCGTCTGCGCGCGGTATGCGTTTGTAAGAAACCTCGCATGATTTGCGCGATTTCATCTGGCTTGGTGTCCAATGCGAAATGGCCTGCGTCAAGTACGTGAACCTCTGCGCTCGACACGTCTTTGCGATACCGCTCAGGTTCACCAGGATCGAATGACAAATCATGCTGCCCCCATAAGACAAGGAGAGGCGGCTGGTTCTTTTGCATCCATGATTGCCATTTGGGATATGCGTCAACGTTGGTCCGGTAATCGTAGAACAAGTCGCTTTGAATCTGTGCTTGTCCGGGGCTGTTCAAGAATGCGTATTCATCGGTCCAGAGATCCGGGTCATAGAGTTCCACCCTTGGATCGTCTCCGACGTGACGCGTCTTCGTCGCATCTAGCGACAGCAGATTCTTTCGCAATACCTCTTCATGCCCCGCACGATCAGCCCAGAACGCACGGCGGGTTGTCCAGTTGATGCCCAGCCCCTCGTTATGACTCACCGCGTCCTGAACGATGAGGGCGCTCACGCGTTCTGGATGCGCCAAAACCATTCGAAAGCCCACAGGACCTCCGTAGTCTTGCATGTAGAGCGTGTAATGAGTCAGACCAAGAGTCTCAGTAAAGCGATCGATGATGTGAGCGATGTGGTCAAACGTGTAATTGAACTGCTTTGGATCAGGCCAATCACTATGGCCGAAGCCCGGATAGTCGGGCCCGACCAAGTGGTAGCTGTCAGCCAGGCGCTGGAGCAAAGGTTGAAACATGCGGGAGGATGACGGTAGCCCATGCAAGAGAAGAAGCGTCGGAGCATTCTTCGATCCGGCTTCGCGGTAGAAGATAGTCAAACCGTCCACGTTTACAGTGCGGTAAAGTATCGGCTCGTGCATAGCAATATCCTTCGTCTGCGCTCTTGATGCTGTCGCGATCGTGAGCAATATCGCGATAAGTCCTGAAATCAGATGAACCTCGTGCGATCGCGACATGCATCCCCCCTCACCCCTTGAGTTCAAGGGTCGCTTCCAACTCGATTGGGACACCCAGTGGAAGACTTGTGACACCGATAACGGTGCGAACGGACATATTGCCCTTTCCAAAAACATCACGAAAGAGATCAGAAGCGCCGTCTGCGACCGTGGGATGGTCGACGAAGTCCTGCACTGTCGCCATAAAAATCCCGAGACGGATGACTCGCGAAATTCGGTTGAGCGTACCCAGGTGATTGCGCAAAGCGGCAAGAGCGCTCAAAGCTGCAGTTCGGGCAGCCTCCTGTCCTGCTTTTACATCAAGTTCTCTGCCGATCAAGCCGACGTATGCGGGCCTGTGGTCGATCACGGGAAGCATCCCACTGAGAAAGAGAAGATTCCCGGTTTGCAAAGCCTCCACGTAGGAGCCGAATGGGGTTGGAGAATCAGGCAGTCGTATGTCGAGATTCGCAAGGCGGCCTTCGGCGTCAGATTGCTGGCTAATATCCGGAACTAGCATCGCGCCTCCACGCACCTAGTAAGCCAGAGAACCAATCACGCGACAATTGGACGATGGTATTGGTCCCCATTCTTATCAACCGGGCCATAAGGTTAATGCGTAACCAAATAATTGATACGAGTACGGCCGGACCAAAGTGGGATAGGAGGCCGCAAACAGAGATTCTGTAGGCTCGTGGCGTTATGGTCCCCACGGTGTCCTTGACATCGACAACAACAGTGCCCGGTGCGAGGGACTGACTGAGTTGCTCACGCTTGAGGGGTTTGTAGCCTACTCCACGTTCAGCGGCACCGACGGAAGCACTCGCGCAAAGTTCATTCATTCGGACGCCCTGGTCCTGGACTACACATGCCAGACATGCGCGGAGTTGAAGGCACGGCAGTACTCCGTGATGATCCATCGATGCAGACGGTAGCGATCATCCTCCGCACCAGCGGAGAGCGCTCCCATTTCCACTCACGTTTCCGATGCATTCCTCACGTTCCCGATAGAGACAAGTACGCTCAACACAGTGCTGCCGGGCTCAATCGCCAAACGAAAGCAAACTCGATAAGTTTGAGGATCAATCGAGTGTCTCTATCAGTCCACAGGTTTGCGTGCAGACTTTGGGGGTGCGGTTACCCAAAACGCATGGCAGAACTTCGATTAACCCCATACCAAAGTATTGCCCAATCCCTAAGTCCTATAGTGGGACAGCCGCTCGTCACGCTTAATTGTGACTGGGCTCATCGATAGGAACGAATCTGAATCGGTAATTGGGCCCGTTCGGAATTGGAGTACCCAATGGACAGCGTGCAGATCGAAGAGAAGACCTATGAGATGCCACCGCGGGATGGCATGAGTGTCGCCCATTTTCTTACTGTGAAAGACATCGAGCGATCAGCTCGCTATTACGAAAAGGTATTCGGCGCTCGTATTCTTAGCTTGGGCGACGGCAACGCACCTGCGTACCTTCAACTCGCGAATATCTGGATGATTCTGAACGTCGGGGGTGGCCCGACTCCGGACAAACCAACGGTATCGTTGAGCGTCCCCGACCCAAATCACATCAGCAGCTTTATGAACCTACGCGTCGCTGACATTCACGAGCGCTATGGACTATGGAAAAGCCGCGGGGCCGAGTTCATGACGGAGCCGATGCCTAAGTACGGAGAGATACGTTGCTACATCCGTGATCCTGACGGCTACATCATCGAGGTCGGCCAAAGTACGGATCTAACGTACGGTTGACGCTTGGGACAGAGGAAGTTTCGCCCGGGCTGAGCAAGCGATGGCAGCATTCCGTGATCACGGCAGAGTGACTCGAGCCATTCCGCGCGATGGAGAAGACTGCGAAGGTGTTCTAGCCGATTTTCGAAAAGCCGGAATCGATCTTCTGCAACTCGCCTCAGATCTTCAATCGCAGGGTGCGCGATCATTTACTGAATCGTGGGACAAGCTACTCCAAGCGATCGAATCCAAGAGAAAGGAATCGGCAATCCCTTCCTGAGCTTACCTAGACAAGCACTGCACGGCACTTCTCGATATTTACCCGATGACGTTTAGGTGGATTGGGATAGCGCGTCTTCCATGCTTGAAGAGTGATTCGAACCACCTTTACCGTTGAGCTGTCCTCATCAGAGCGGTAGACTCCCGACAGTCTGCCCGCGCGGATGGCAGCCTCCGATGCGACATTTTCACTAGCGCAAGGGGATCACTGTGACGGGAAATCTAGCGGGCTGGACTGCGACGGGAAGTGCAGTGGCGGCGCTCGCTGCAATCGTGCCGCGCCTGCGGTTGTGCCAGCGTTAATCTGAGAGAACAATAAGGGAACATTAGAGGAACAATAGTGATCGCAACGGATGGAAATCCCTTGGGAAGGGCCTGATTTCACTTGTGTAAGTTGTTGATTATTCGTTCCTCATCGTTTTCACAAACGAGAAGGTCAGCGGTTCGATCCCGCTCAGGTCCACCAAACTTTCAACAACATGCGTTGTACCCACTGAAGTGATGGGCATCTTTGTGTCGTAACCTTCTGCTGTCTCGTAGAAATCCGCGAGCCAAGGGGGCCTTGAGAGTATTCCGTTTCGCGCCGCGGCGAGTATGTGAATCATGCTGCAGCCATCTCCCGTGAGAACAGAGCGAATCAGTAATGCTAAGTCAGCCGGTTCGTCACTGGTTCCGTCACCTCATGACCTGAGCTTTCGCCGTATGACAAACGTCATAACCGATTCCTGACACACGGCACTCAAATCACTTCCGCGGGCCTTCCATACTCGATCTCGTATTCAGGTAGTTTTGAGGAGTCCCCGATGCCCGTCGCAGTGGAAACCGTCGCATCCCTAACCAACATCACCAAGCGCTACAAGAACGGCGTTACGGCGCTCGATGGTCTCTCGCTCGATCTTCACAGAGGAGAAGTCATCGCCCTGCTCGGCCCCAATGGCGCGGGCAAGTCCACCGCCGTCAAGCTCATGATGGGCCTGATCGCACCCACCTCCGGCACCGTAGGCATTTTCGGTGCAGACCCACGCGATCCACACACACGCCTCCGCACCGGCGTCATGCTCCAGGTGGGTCGTGCTCCAGAGATGCTGCGCGTTCGCGAACATGTCAACATCTTTCGCGGGTACTACCCCCACCCCGTGCCTTACGCCGACCTGGTGAAGGCAGCCGGACTCGAAGGCATCGAAGACCGCTTCTTCGGCCAACTCTCCGGCGGACAAAAGCAGCGCGTTCTCTTCGCGATCGCGCTCGCAGGCGACCCTGATCTCGTGTTCCTCGACGAACCTACCGTCGGCCTTGACATCGAATCACGCCGCACCATGTGGGCAGAGATCCGCGCCCTTGCTGCACGCGGCAAAACCGTTCTGCTCACCACGCATTACCTGGAAGAGGCAGACGCCCTTGCGCATCGCATCATCGTCATCAACAAGGGCAAAGTCATCTGTGAAGGTACACCGGCAGAAGTAAAGTCGATGGGCAGCGGCAACCGCTCCGCCACAGCAAAGAGCATCAAGATCATTCGCTGCACCACGACCCTCACCGTCGATCATCTGCAGGCGATGCCTGGCGTAGTCGCCGTGGTCAGCATCGGTGCACTCACTGAAATCACCAGCGAGCAGCCCGAATCTACCCTGCGCGAAATGCTCGCACTCGACCAGTCACTCGGCGCGCTCGAAGTGGAAAGTCCCGCACTGGAAGACGCCTTCCTCGCCCTCACCTCGCAGAACTAACGGAGCCAGCCATGTCCACCACCGCTACCCTGCCCATCGTCTCCGCCGCCGCGCCCAACGCCTTCCGCATCTTCCTCACGGAGATGCGTTATGAAGTCGTCCGCGCGCTCCGTACCCGCGCGTTTTCTCTTTCCGCCATCGGCTTCCCCGTCATGTTTTATTGCCTCTTCGGCCTCATGATGAATCGCAACCAAACCATCGGCGCAGTCGACGTCACCAAGTATTTGCTCGGCGGCTACGCTATCTTCGGATCGCTCGGCGCGGCCATCTTCGGCATCGGTGTTGGCGTCGCTCTCGACCGCTCGGCTGGGTGGATGGAATTGAAGCAGGCAAGTCCCATGCCTCCGCTCGCCTACGTGCTTTCCAAGGCCTGCATGGCCGTCGTCTTCTCGCTCATCATCGTGTCCATCCTCACCCTGCTCGGCATCGCCTTCGGCCACGTCCACATCACGCTGTCGGAGTACCTGCATATCTTTGGCATCTCCGCGCTCGCGGCAGTCCCATTCTCCTGCCTCGGCCTCGCCATGGCATTCCTCGTGCCTCCCACAGCCGCAGGCGGCATCGCGAACCTCATCTACCTGCCCATGAGCTTTCTCTCCGGCCTTTGGGTGCCGCTCAAGTTCCTGCCACACGCCCTCCAGGTGATGGCACCCGTTTTTCCCACGTATCATCTTGCTCAGATGATGTATGCCACACTCGGCGCACCGTCTGAAGGAACGCTCACAAGCCACCTCTTCGGGCTCGTTGGCTTCACGCTCATCATGCTTGGCATCACCTGGCTCGCCTACCAGAGTCATTCAGAAAACGCATAACCGGAAAAGCCATGTCGCTCCCAATCGAAGACCTGAAAAACGCGAGACGGAAGATGGACAACAAAGGGGCTACCCTCATCTGGCTCGCGTACACAGCCTTCCTCTTCATCGACCCGGTCTTCAACCCAGGTCTGCGTCTCTGGCTAGGAACACTCGCAGTCTTCGCAGTCTTCCTCGTCGTCTACTACCTCTACGCCATCTCCTGCGACAGGAAGCTCCGCTATTGGATGGTGGCTATCACTTTCCTCCTGGGCACCATCACGTTGCCATGGAACTCCGGTGGCATCACCTTCTTCATCTACGCCGCCAGCTTCCTGCCGTTCATCCGCGACGACGCCTTTTTCATCATCGGCTTCATCGCTTTCGAATCCGCCACGATGCTTGCTGAGACCTACATCCTGCACAACCGCAGCTGGCATGTATCTCCCATTAGCGGCTGGATGGGTTCATTCCTCACGCTCATTGTTGGCGGCAGCAACTTCTTCTTCGCCAAGCAGCGCAAATCCAATGCGAAGCTCCGCATGGCCCAGGAAAAGATCGAGGCACTCGCCGCCGTCGCAGAACGCGAACGCATCGCGCGCGATCTGCACGATGTCCTCGGCCACACGCTCTCACTCATTGTGCTGAAGAGTGAACTCGCCGGACGCGTCGTCACGAGCAACCCGCAGCGCGCCGCTGAAGAGATCGCCGATGTTGAACGCACTGCCCGTACCGCACTTGCAGAAGTACGCGAAGCTATCGGAGGCTATCGCGCCCGCGGCCTCGCGGCAGAGATTGAAGCAGCCCGCAAGACATTGAACACCGCAGGTGTAACGCTGCATGTAGAAGCTGCAGACTCCACCGAAGGCAAACTAACCGCGACGGAAGAAAGCGTGCTCGCATTGGCTCTGCGTGAGGCCGTGACCAACATCGTCCGCCACGCCCACGCGCACACCTGCCGCCTGCGCTTTGTCACCACCAACGGCCAACGCCGCTTCATCATTGAAGACGATGGACAACACACCGAAGGCCGCGAGGGCAACGGCCTACGTGGCATGCGCGAACGTGTTGAATCACTCGGCGGCCACCTGTTCCTCACCCGCGACACGGGCACAAGACTCGAACTACAACTCCCCGAATGAAGACTCAAAACACCATCCGCGTCCTGCTCGCCGAAGATCAAACGATGCTCCGCGGAGCGCTCGCCGCTCTGCTCGAACTGGAAGGAGACATTCACGTCGTCGCGCAAGCGGCCGATGGTCGCGAAGCGCAACGTCTCGAACGCGAGCACCATCCCGACATCATCGTGACAGACATTGAGATGCCGCAAATGACCGGTCTCGAGCTCGCCACCCACCTGAAAGACGCTGGTTCGCAATCCCGCGTCATCATCCTCACCACCTTCGCGCGTCCCGGGTATCTTCGCCGCGCACTCGACGCCGGTGCGCGAGGCTACCTGCTCAAAGACCGTCCCGCATCGGAACTCGCCGAAGCCATCCGCCGCGTCCAATCTGGTCTGCGTGCGGTTGATCCCGCCCTTGCCGCCGAAGCATGGTCCGCAGATGCAGACCCGCTCTCCGACCGCGAACGCCAGATACTGCAACGCGCAGGCGACGGCCGCAGTTCCGCCGATATCGCAGCAGAGCTGCATCTCTCCGAAGGCACTGTGCGCAATTACCTATCGGAAGCTATCGCCAAACTGGGCGCCGCCAACCGCACAGACGCAGCGCGCATAGCCCGTACGCGCGGCTGGTTGTAGCTGCTCCTTAAAATGCAGCGCTGGACAAGTACGACAGAGAACGGCTTCGTTAGAACTGACCATGTCGCGAGCCAGTTCCTTATGCGCTCGTTGCTACTCATGCCGTGATACGTTCGAACTTGGAGACGCGACCGGTCTTGTTCCAATCGGAGATGTAGATACTACCCCGTGAGTCTATGAGACAACCGTGCGCGGCGCTAAAGAGTGCGGGTGCAACGGTTGCAGGATTTAGATCGTATTTCGCCCACATGGTGCGATCCGGGTTATCACCGAGAAATGCTACGACGGCGTTGTCTTTATCGAGGATCGTGACACGGCCTTCGAGTTCGGAGACGACTGCGTGCTCACCGTAGAAGCTTACCTGGCAAGGGCGACGCATGTGCATGGCAATGTTGCGGACAAACTTGCCATCGAAGTCCATGTGTACAAGCCTGCGGTTCTCGCGATCGCAGACAAGCAGTAACGGTTGGTCATACCGCGTGTCGACGGCGAGTCCATGACTGCACTGGAACATACCGTCTGCGATTCCCTTGCCCGCATACGCCGCCTTGTAGTTGCCATTCTTATCGAAACGAAACAGGCGCGAGTCACCGTATCCGTTTGCGATCCAGAGGTCTCCATCGGGCGCGGGCACTGCTGCGGTGAGGCGCCATGCATTCGGAGTGGCAAAGCCTGCATCGCGCGGCGCTGTGATTCTTCTCAATACCGTGCCGTCTGGCTTGACGGTGAGATAGAGCCAGTTCGCTTCGGGCGTCCCTTTCTGCACTGTCACATGGAAGCGTTCTCCGTCGGAGTCCTGTTGATGCACCATGGAATGCACTTCAGGGTAGTCCTTGAGAATGCTGCGTAGCAGCGTGCCATCGGGCGAGTACACGAGGACGCCAGTGCTGCTTTGCGTGGCAACGTAGATCTTGCCGGCGACGTCAGTGGCGATCGCTCCGTGAGTCCCACCGTAGGTGGTTCCAGAAGGCAGCGCGCCCCAATGATTTACTGCGCGGTATGTCCATTCGCCGTTGCCGGTGATTGCGATCGTCGGCGAAGCTGTCTGAGCGTGTGCCGTGCCTGCCTGATCCAATCCGATTGCGACAGCTACTGCGGCCGAACCGGCTAGGAAGCTGCGACGTGTCCATGTAGATGCAGTGCTCATGATGTCTTCCTCGCTTCTGCTGCCGGCGCCAGAGGCTGCGCGGGTGTGTTGAAGAGGTATATATGTCGCAGGCTGCGCAGAGACTTCAGCCGCGCGGCACTTTCGCTCGTAATCTTCGTCCCGCTCAGGTTGAGATAGGTTAGCTGCTTCAGCCCTGCGAGCTTCTCGATGCCGTTGCCGGTAACGCTTGTGTTGTCCAAATGAATCGCACGCAGGTGTGTAAATTGGGCGAGTGTTGTAAAACTCGCGTCGGTAATAGCGGTTCGAGCAAGATCAACCTCGACGATGTACGGAGCGTATTTCTCGAACTGCGCGAGTTGCGCATCGCCAAAGCTGTCTACAACGTCGAGCGTGTTGAGTATCAAGCCGTCAGACGGCTTTGCGGAAACGGTCAGAAGCTTTGCTCCGGGGACACTCTTCATGCGGTCAATCTCAGGCTGTAACGCACTGTAGTCTCCCACCGGTTCAAGAGGAATGTCGCGCTGTTCTCGAATCGAGATGCCTTCAAGATGAGTGACGGTAGGCGATGCACCCTGCTGAATCCAAGCTCTGATCCATGTGATCTCTTCTTTGCTGAGAGGTGGTTTCCCCTCCGCAGGCATGAACTGCTTGTGACCTTCCGGAAGCGTGACCCGCTTGAGCAGCAGACTATCCTCCGGCTTGTTGGGCACGATTACGGGGCCGTCTTTACCGCCCATCATGAGTGCCTCGAAGGTGTCCATGCGTAGTTTGCCTTTGACCTGGCCGTCACCATGACACGACAAGCACTTCTTATCCCAGATCGGATCAATGTGCTGCGCGTAAAACGAGTCACTCTTTGCCTGCGAACTACCCAGGGAGACGATCGTTTTGATCGGACGTGGCGCATACACGGTGAGGTAATTGCTGCCATGTGTGATCGAACCACCCTGGTGCGCAGCCCACATCATCAGGATCAGCGTGATCGCCAGCAATGCAGGATAACCCTTGTCCGCCGCAGACACTGCCCATAAGGGTCGCGTCAGCAAACACAACATGGTGCATAGCGTAAGCAGGATGCCGCCCCACATATGGCGCGTGACCCCAGGGCCAGCCGCGCCGCTGCCAAAGGCAAGCAGATAGCCTAGCATCACCGATGCGATGCAGCCTGCGAAAGCCAGGCCGAGCACAAAGCCTGCGGCCTCGCGCAGCGCGGGCTTCCGCCTGCCTGCCAGTTCAAGCAAGGGCACCAGAAGTATGAGCGTAACCGGCAGATGTACCGCAAGCGGATGAAAGCGACCCAGGAACTGCTGCCAGTCAGCATGAGGTTGACCGTTCAGTCGAACGATCCATGGCAGACCAACCAGCGGTAGCGACAGCACGATTGCTGCTATCCATCGCCTGCGTGTTGCACTGTCCTTCCAAAGAGTTTTGTCAGCGAACACGTGCCCTCATGCCAGAAGCCCCGTTACCACGTTTGCGGGTGTGGTCCCCGTCAGCTTCTGGTCGAGCCCCTGAAACTTGTACGTCAGCTTGTTGTGATCGATGCCAAGGCAATGAAGAATGGTCGCATTGAAATCGCGCACCGGCACGGGATCTTTCACAATGTTGTAGCTGTAGTCGTCGGTCTCGCCGTAAGAGATACCGGGACGCACGCCGCCACCAGTCATCCACGTAGTGAAACAGCGCGGATGATGGTCGCGACCATAGTTCTCGCGCGATAAGCCACCCTGGCTATACACCGTGCGGCCAAACTCGCCGCCCCAGATCACCAGCGTGTCATCCAGCAGACCACGTTGCTTCAGGTCAGTCACCAACGCATAGCAGCCCCGGTCCACTTCTCCGCACAGTTGCGGCAGCGTGCCCACCACGTTGCCGTGTACATCCCAACCACGCTTGTAGACCTGCGTAAAGCGCACACCACGCTCCGCCATGCGCCGCGCCATAAGGCAGTTGTACGCAAACGTACCGGGTTCCTTTGCCTCTTCTCCATACAAGTCCCACGTCGTTTGTGGTTCTTTGCTAAAGTCGGCCAGCTCCGGCACGGATGTCTGCATACGGTACGCCATCTCATACTGCGCGATGCGCGAGTTGGTCTCTGGATCGCCGACCTCTTCGTATGTCTCACGATTGATTTGATTCACAGCATCGAGCATTTGGCGGCGTGTCGCGCTGTCCACACCATCCGGATTGCCGATGTACAAAACCGGGTCACCTGCAGAGCGTAGACTTACGCCTGCGTACTCCGACGAAAGAAACCCACTGCCCCACAAACGCGACGACACCGGCTGATTGTCCTGTTTGGGATTCAGCTTGGTCTGTAGCACAAGGAAGGTCGGCAGATTATCGTTCATGCTGCCAAGTCCATAGGCGAGCCATGAACCCAGGCATGGCTTGCCCGCATTCATGTTGCCTGTGTTCATCAGCATGATTGCGGGTTCATGATTGATGGCGTCGGTGTTGGTCGACTTGATGATCGTGAGGTCGTCCACCAGCTTGCTGGTGTATGGCAACAGATCGCTGACATAGGTTCCAGTTTGACCATAGCGCTTGAAATCCCAATGAGAAGGTGCAACGGGGAAACGCGCCTGGCCTGCAGTCATTCCGGTCACCTGCTGCGCTCCTCGAACGGAATCGGGGATGTCCTTGTCATACTGCGCAGCAAGATTCGGCTTGTAGTCCCACATATCGAGCTGTGGCGGGCCGCCAGACATGAACAGATAGATAGCGCGCTTGGCCTTGGGTGCAAAATGTGGCAGTTTCAGTTCATCGGGGCCGGGTGCGCCTGCCGGCGTCTTGGGGCTGGATGCATGTGTCTGTAAGGAACGGTCGCCGACGAGGCCCGCCAGAGCGGCCCATCCCATCACCTTGCCCGCACGGCCAAGGAAGTGACGGCGCGTCTGCAGGGATGCCCATTCTTGCAGGACCTCTGCGGGCAGCGCGAGGCGCGAGACATCAAGTTCATGTTCGGTATCCGTGCAGAGAGGATGTTGTTTCATGTTCGGTCCCTCATTACTTCGTCAATGTCTCGTCCAGATTCAACATCTCGCTGGCCACCATGGTCCATGCCGCGAGTTCCGGCGCGGGGATGGACGTATCACGCTTCATTTCGCCGACTGCGACAAGCTGGGTTGCAGCCTTCGTGTCGGTCGCATAATGCTTCTGCATCTTGTCGAGCGAGGCCATTAATACTGCCGTTGTTTTTGGCGATGGATCACGGGCAAGGAGAATATTGCTCAAATAGCGAATTCGCTGCTCTGGTTGCCATCCCCCCTGTTTGATCACGCGCTGGGCAAGCGCTCGCGATGCCTCCACCCACTGCACATCGTCCATGGTGACCAACGCCTGCAGAGGCGTATCCGTGCGCTGTCTGCGTGTGCATGCCCCGTCACGCATCGGCGCATCGAATGCATCCATATCTGGCGCTACAGCCATGCGCTTCCAGTAGGTGTACATGCTGCGGCGATAGAGTGCGTCACCATGGTCCTGCTCATACTTTGCCGTATCGGCCCTGGGGTGGCTCACCTGCTCCCAAATGTTCGCAGGTTGATATGGCTTAACACTCGGACCACCAATCTTGTTCACAAGCAGGCCACTGCTCTGAAGCGCGACATCGCGCAGCATCTCGGCATCCATGCGGAAGCGCGGACCATGTGCCAGCAATAGATTTCGGGGATCTCTCTTCAGCTGATCGGGCCGAGACACCGCGCTTTGGCGATAGGCCTCAGACATCACCATCAACTTGTACATGTGTTTCATGTCCCATCCGCTCTCGCGAAACTCGACGGCAAGCCAGTCAAGCAATTCGGGGTGCGAAGGACGGCCGCCCATGATGCCAAAGTCTTCCGTGGTCTCCACAAGCCCCGTGCCGAAGACCTCGTACCACATGCGATTGACCGTAACGCGAGCGGTCAACGGATTCTGAGGACTTACTGTCCACTTGGCCAGTGCCAGGCGGTTATGCGGCATGTTCGCAGGCAATGCAGGAAGGTAGTGCGGCGTGTTGGCAGCGACGCGCTCTGAACGCGCACTGTAGACACCGCGCGTTAGAACATCGGCATACGGGATCGAAGATTTTTCAGCAGAGACCATGGAGAGTTCCCCGCCTTCCGATAACTTGGCAAGTTCGCTGTCGAGCCTTGCGATCTCAGCCTGCTTCGCCATCGTGTCCGCGTTGACGTGGTTCAGATAGAACTCGCCCATTGCGTGCCATTGATCCGCATTCCACTGTGTGGTCTGCCCGGCCGCCAACTCGGCAGCATAGTCTTCATAAGGCAGCCGAGCGATCTCATCCGCCGTCAGAGCGCGCTTGTACAGTCGAAGGTCCTGATATCGCGTGTCATGCGCAGGATTGCCCTCGGGATAACGCCAGCCAAGCATCATGGGCGCTTGCGTCCGAATCGTGGGCTGCGCCTTGTCGTTCGGGCGAAGATTGTCCACGACGACTGTTGTCCCTATCGCCTTGCCATCGACATAAAGCTTGATGCCCGCGGCCTTGCCCGAACCATCG
>Ga0206887_10051_pt2 | contig 27400 bp, 21 predicted proteins | sample Alteio_BWOrgHeat_89_FD_153248 | JGI IMG/M metagenome (GOLD analysis project Ga0206887, IMG submission 153248) | Enriched cells from forest soil in Barre Woods Harvard Forest LTER site, Petersham, Massachusetts, United States - Alteio_BWOrgHeat_Nextera3 ...
ATCATGGGCAGCGACCTGGAAACCAATCCCGATGACGTTCACACTCTCATTGAAGAAGAGCAGAAGGTCCCTTCCGGCATCGTGACCACTTCGCGCTGGATCCGCGGCGGCGAATTCCACGGCTATTCGCCAGTCAAACTGCTGTGCAACTGGATTTTCCAGCGCTTCTTCTCACTCCTTTATTTGACGCGGTTGACGGACATGACTTTCGGCTTTCGTATCATGCCCACTGGCCTGGCCCAGGCCATCCGCTGGGAAATCCCCACCATCTGGAACCCGCGCATCGAGGGCGAATCGCAGAATCCGTTTTTCCGCAACTTTGAATATTTCCGCATCGGTTTTAAAGCACGATTTGCCAATAAAAATTCATTCTGGCGCACATGAGAAAAGTCATCGTTACCACCACTATTAATCCGCCCACCAAAGCCATCCAGGCCTTTCAGGCCATGAAAGACTGGGAATTGGTCGTTGCCGGAGACAAGAAAACACCACGCGATTACCACCTGGATCGAGGCGTCTACATCACGCCCGAGGAACAGGAGAAGTATGATCCCGTCCTGTCCGAAGCCATTGGCTGGAATTGCATTCAACGGCGCAACTTTGCTTTCCTCTGGGCAAAAGAGATGAACGCCGACATTGTGGCTTTGGTTGACGATGACAACATCCCTTTGCCGGGCTGGGGCGAGGACTTGCTGGTGGGCAAAGACGTCGAGGTCAATTATTATGAAACGGACCTGCCGGCTTTTGACCCGATTGGAGCGACCAATTATCCCAACTTTTGGCACCGCGGGTATCCTTTGCAACTGTTGCCTAAACGTGATTACTCGCGCAAGGACCGCCGCCGTGTGCGCGTGGACGTCCAGGCTGATTTTTGGAACGGGGACCCGGACATTGACGCCCTTTGCCGCATTATGCAGGCGCCCGAATGTACCTTTGACCCGGCGGCATTTCCGTTGGCGGCCAATAAACCTGCGCCCTTTGATTCTCAAAATACCTTCATCGGCGGGAAGGTGTTAAAGGATTATTTTATGTTCCCTTATATTGGACGAATGGATGACATTTGGGCGAGTTATTACGTCCAGGCATTGGGCTATCGGGTTGTTTTCAACAGGGCATCGGTGTATCAGGCGCGCAACGAGCATGACCTGATCCGCGACATGCGCAACGAATATATCGGTTATGAAAACAATCTAAAGCTGGTTACCGATCTGGCAAAAAACCCGGAATCATTTTTGGCACACATTCCCGGACGCGCCGCCTGGGCTTTTGAGCTTTATCGCCGGCATTTCCGGAAGTAGCGGGACGTCGCCTTATTTGCTGGCTGAACCCACGGTTGTTCCCAGGGCCTGGGCGAGGCGAAGATGATATGCGGCGAGTTGCTCGTCTCCTTGCTGCCGATAGGCCAGGGCAAGATCCCAATGCAACACGCCGTCATCGGGATGGTACGTCAACAATTTTTCCCACAATGCGATGGCCTCCGCCCGATGGCCCTGTTGCGCCTCCATATAAGCCAGTTCATAAGCCGCCCTGAGCGCGTCCTGCGGCCAGGGAGACTGCGCAATCGCTTGCCGGTAGAGCGCCTCAGCGCGTTTGGGTTGTCCCAAATGGTTGGCATAGATGTCCCCTTCGAAGGTGTATGCCCACACATTCGTTGGTCCAAAACCCTGGAAGATGGCCAGCCACTTCAAGGCATCCTGAATTCTTCCATCCCGCTCGGCAACGACTGCCCGGACTGCATACGGGCCGGAACGATCCGGCGCTATTTGGATAGACTTCACGGCAAGCTCATCCGCCTGGTGATATTCTCCGCGGGCTTCGTCGATCTTTGCCAATTCAGTCATCGCGTCAAACGCTTGCGGAAACGTGCGCAGACTGCGCTCGTACGCCACGGCGGGATCATTCCAGGCATAAGACCAGGAGGCGGCTTCAAACGCAGCGGCAACCCGCGACGCGATTAATAATGTAATAATCCCCACGGCAGCGGCCCGGGCGATTCCCGGCATCCTCAACGGCCATAATGCCCGCAGGATAGCGGCAAATGCGATGGCCATGCCCACGCTCGCCAGGGCAATATAAGAATCACAATATGGCCCGTTTCGGAACCCCAGAATGTTGCTCATCGGCGCAAAAGCCAGCAGAAACCAGATAATGCCCAGCGCCACGTGAGGATAACGCCGGCGATAGAGGATCGATAATGCGATTGCGGCCAGCACAATCAATGAGCAGGCTGCCAGTTCCACCATGGGAACCTGCCCCCAATAATAGCCGCCGAGGACTGCCATTCGGTTGAAAGGCCAAAGCCAGACGCTGGTATGCAACACCGTAAGGTAACCGGATGAAATTGCCGCCTGGAAACGCGACACGTTTGAAAAACCTCCCAGCACAAACCGTGTCGATTGAGCCTGATGACGCAAAATCATATAAGCCACAAAAGCCACGCCATAAAAAAAATAAAGCCGCCAGGTGGAAAAGCGCCGAAGCCTCTCCGGATGCAGATACCAGTCCACCACAAAAAACAATGCGACCACGCTGACGGCGCCTTCGTATGAGAACAAAGCCAGGAACAGGCACAGCCATGCCAACGCACCCCACATTTTACCGGCCATTTTAGCGCTCCCGGTCGTTAAGCCTTCGGATTCACAGGCCAAATCATGGAACGTTATCGCCGCCGCAGCCAGTCCCGTCATCAACAGGATATTGGACGCGCTTAACCAGGCTGTGGACGAAACCAGCGTCGGGGATAATAACCAAATGGCCGTTGCCACCAGGGCCCAGCCGCGGTCGCCCAATAACCGGCAGCACAATTTGAAAACTGCGCATGCGCTGAATATGCCGATGGCAAGCGCCATAGTGCGCGTTGGAACGATACCTCCATGAGAATAAAGCCAGTTGTACGCAACAAACATCAGGTTTTTGATCGGGCGGAAAAAATGATATAAGTCAGTCCCGACCAGGGATAACCAGGAACTGCCGGCGCGAACCAGATAAAGTTCGTCCATGTCGTCGAGCGGGAAAAACGGAGCGTGAATGGAACAGGCGCCGATCACGAGATAGGCCGCTAATACGAGTCCAAACGATATCCCAAACATCCAGCCCCGGGACGCCCGATTCAATTTGGTCATAAAAGGTTGATTGTGGCCGGATCGTTGCTTTGGTCAAGGCCGCATCGCACCCGCCCGGAAAAATCAGCCAATAAACGCGGCGTGCACGGCCTTGCTTGCCGCCTCACCCCTGGCCAAATCAATCACGACGGAAATTTTAATTTCGCTTGTCGAAATCATGTCAATGTTCACCCCCGCATCCGCCAGCGTCTCAAACATCTTGCCCGCAACACCCGTGTGCGACTTCATGCCGATGCCGACAATCGAAAGCTTGCCGATCTTTTCCGCCGTGATGACATCACGCAGCCCTACTTTGGCTTTCAAGCCGTCAATCACCTTTTGTGCCTTGAGCAAATCAGCCTTCTCGACCGTGAACGAAATGTCCGTCTGAGGCGCGCCGCTGCCGTGGCTGATGTTTTGCACAATCATGTCCACGTTTACCGCCGCGTCGCCCAGCGCCTTAAAAATTTTCGCCGCCACGCCCGGTTTGTCCGGCACGCCCACGAGCGTGACTTTGGCCTGGTTTTTGTCGAGCGCGACGCCGCGCACGACGACGCCTTCCATGCTTTTGGTTTCTTCTTTCACAATGGTTCCGGGGTTGTCATTTAGGCTGGAGCGGACTTCAAATACCACTCCAAATTTTTTCGCAAATTCCACCGAGCGCGATTGCATTACCTTTGCGCCCAGGCTGGCCAGTTCCAGCATTTCGTCGTAGGAAATTTCTGCCAGTTTTTTGGCCGTCGGCACGATGCGCGGGTCGGCGGTGTAAACGCCGTCCACATCCGTGTAAATCTGGCAAAGGTCCGCCTCCAGCGCGGCCGCCAGCGCAATCGCCGTCAAATCCGAGCCGCCGCGGCCCAGCGTCGTAATCTGCCCCTCCGGCGTCTCGCCCTGGAAACCGGCCACAATCACGACGTTGCCCTGTTTTAAAAGCTCGTGGACTTTTTTCGGCGTGATGTTGTGGATCTTCGCCTTGGTATGGACGCCATCCGTCATGATGCCCGCCTGCGCGCCGGTGAGCGAAATGGCCGGCACATTCAACGCATGCAGCGCGATGGCCGTCAGCGCGATGGTTTGCTGTTCGCCCGTCGCCAGCAGCATGTCCATTTCGCGCTCATTCGGCAGCGGCATGATTTCCTTGGCCAGCTTGATTAAATTATCCGTGACCCCGCTCATCGCCGAGACGATCACCACGATGCTGTCGCCGCGCGCGCGATAATCCGCCACGCGCTTCGCCACATTTTTGATGCGTTCAGGATTTCCGACGGACGTGCCGCCGAATTTTTGGACAATCAGACCCATGATTATTCCTTCTTCGCCGCTTTGACTTCGATGTACAAATCGCGCAACTGCTTCGGTGAAACCGGCGTAGGGGTGTCTGTCATCAAATCCACACCCTTCGCCGTTTTCGGAAACGCAATCACATCGCGAATGCTCGGCGTGCCGCAAAGAATCGCAATCATCCGGTCAAAGCCCAGCGCAATGCCCCCGTGCGGCGGCGCGCCATAACGAAAAGCCTCCAGCATGTAGCCGAAACGCAACTTCGTTTCCTCCGGAGTAATACCCAGCACATCTTCGAACACCGTCTTCTGCACATCCGGCTGGTGAATACGAATCGAACCGCCGCCCAGCTCCACGCCATTCACGACGATGTCATAATGCTGCCCACGAACGCGCCTGGGTTCTGTTTTCAAAAAGGCAACATCCTCCGCCACCGGGGCCGTGAACGGGTGATGGCTCGAATACCAGCGGTTTTGCTCTTTATCAAAACTCATCAGCGGGAAATCCACCACCCACAAGAAATCAAACCGATTCGGGTCAATCGCGAGCTTTCCCTGTCCGCGCAAAACGTCCGCGCAATAGAGCCGGATTTTGCCGAGGATTTCACAGGCGTTGAGCCATTGGTCGGCGGCAAACAAAATCAAATCGCCTTCCTCAATTTTTAACTTCGTCGTCAGCGCCGCTTTTTCCGCGTCGTTGAAAAATTTCACGATGGGCGATTTCCATTCGCCGTTTTCCACCTTGATGTACGCCAGGCCTTTCGCGCCGAAACTCTTCGCGTACTCGGTCATCGTTTCAATCTGGCCCTGCGTCGCGCCGGCCAGGCCCTTGGCGTTGAGCGCCTTCACCACGCCGCCGGCGCCCACCGCGCCCGAAAAAACCTTGAACGCGCTCGCGCGAAATTCTTCCGTGAAATCCACCAGCTCCATGTCGAAGCGCGTATCCGGCTTGTCAATGCCGTAACGGTTCAACGCCTCCTCAAAACGCAGGCGTTTGAAGGGTGTTGGAATGTCCTGGCCCGTTGCCACTTTCCAGACGCGCTTGAGCAGGCCCTCAATCAAATTGTAAATGTCCTCGCGCTCGATGAATGACATCTCGATGTCCACCTGCGTGAACTCAAGCTGCCGGTCCGCCCGTTGGTCCTCGTCGCGGAAACAACGCGCTATTTGGAAATAGCGCTCCACGCCGCCCACCATCAGGATTTGCTTGAACTGTTGCGGCGATTGCGGCAGGGCGTAAAACGTTCCCGGCTCGCGGCGGTTCGGCACCAGAAATTCCCGCGCGCCTTCCGGCGTCGATTTGAACAGCACCGGCGTTTCCACTTCCAAAAAACCCTGTTCATCCATATATTGCCGCGTGGCAATGGCCGCCTTGCTGCGCAACTTCAGGTTCCGCGCCATCTCCGGCCGGCGCAAATCAAGGTAACGGTATTTCAGACGCAATTCCTCGTTGACCTTGTTCGCCACTTCCGGGTCGTCCACCGGGAAGGGCAGTACGTCCGCCATGTTCAACACCTCGAGCGATTGAACCATGATTTCCACTTCGCCCGTTACGATTTTTGGATTGTTCGTCCCGGCGGGACGCTGGCGGACTTTTCCGGAAATGCTCACGACGCATTCGCTCCGCAATTTCTCCGCGCGCGCGAAAATTTCCCCGGGCAAATCGGAGGGATCAAAAACCGTTTGCGTGCGGCCCTCGCGGTCCCGGACATCGATAAAGATCAAGCCCCCCAGGTCGCGCCGGGAATGGACCCAGCCCGATAGCGTGACGGCCTGCCCGATGTGCGACAGGCGTAATTCGTTGCAATGATGCGTGCGTTTCATTCAATTTGCTGCAAAAGCGAACGCATAGGTTGACTTAAAATCCGCCGGATTTCAAAACATTTTTAGGCCTTTTACTAACAGTCTTAATCGGTCACCAGCGCTTGAATTTCGGAGCGTGATTCATCGCCGGCGGTTGTTCCCTCTCCGCTCCCATTCAGATGAGAGGGGAGAGGGCAAGGTGAGGTGAGGGTTCATTTTGTATTCCTCAATTTGGCTCTCGCCAATACCGCGAATTTGGGTTATTTTGGAACGAAATGAGGGCTTTGCCACAACCGGACGTCATTTTCACGCATGAAAGCGATTTAGACGGATTGCTCTCCGGCGTGCTTCTCCAGCGGCTTGCCAAAAACCTTTTCGGCGCGGATATCCGGTTGGAAGCCTACCATTACAATTTTTGGAAACAGCGCGATTTGCGCGAGAAATCCGCCTGGGTGGCCGATTTCACTTTTGAGCAACGCATGGACAAGCCCGATTGGGTCATTATTGATCATCACATTACCGACGTGGTCCCCAGAAATGCCACACTGATTCACGACTTGAACAAGTCCGCTGCGTCGCTCTGCTATGATTTGTGCAGGGAAAACGGCATCCAATCGCCCGCGCTCGACCGCCTCCTGCGATTGAATAACATCGCCGATTTGTTTCTCGTGGACGACCCCGACTTCGTCCTCGCCAGCGATTACGCCAACCTGGTGAAAAGCTATCAGTTCTGGAATTTACATGCGCTCATCGATGGCGAGATTGAAAAATTGCTGGACCATAAACTCCTCGAAGTCATGGCCATCAAGCGCAAAATCGAAAACCCCATCGGCTTCGAATGGAGCAAATCGAATGTCAGCGAAATTTGTCCGACGGTTGGTTATGTGGATACCGTCGTGGGCAATAATAATTTAGTCATCCACCAGTTGCTCAAAGAAAAGACGACAAAATATCCGGTCCTCGTCACGCTCTTCCGGCGCGGCAACCTCGTTTTTGCCAGCTTCCGCAGCCACAACGGAGATGCGCTGAAAGTCGCGGAGAAATTTCAAGGCGGGGGCCACCCCAACGCCGCCGGCGCGCTCCTCCCCAAATCCATCCGCACCGTACCCGACGGCATCGAATACCTGCGCCAGATGTTAAACCTGAAAGGCCAGTCGCAACAAACCCGTCTCAACAGCCTCGAAAATCTGTTCGCCGCCGTCGAAGCCGAAAAGAAATGATTTTTTTGGGGGTTATGATTCGCAACCTCACGCCGAAACAAAACGAGCTTTATTAACGTTTGAGTGAAGTGTTGAATTATCTTTGGAATCCATTCGTCGGAGCTGAGCCAAACGTTACACAGTGCGCCCTTCCAGTCGCATTAATGTCTTAGAATTCAAAAAATTTGATGTTTCATTGGTCCGGTGGGAAAGCGGGGGATGAAGCCGCTGCGCCGTTGCTAAAGTAGATATCATCCAGCTGGATATTCGATATCGGCCCCACGGTGCTCAAAATCTCAAAGAACTCGCTCACTGCGGTAAGGTCAACTTCCGGGCCAAACGCGGACATCGGTATGTCAACGGTGTGCCAGTTACCGTCCCGCACAAATCCGTAGGGATCGCTGCCCGGCCCGCCGAAGTTGATCCATTTTTGCCCGACTCCGCTAAGGGCGCCACTTTGCATGCCCACCATGAATGGGGTGGTAGAGGTGGTCTTCATGGCGAAGTGCAGGGTGCAGTTCGGGTATTGGAATGCCGAGAGATTGCATTTTACGTTCGGTGTAAAGGCCATTCCCGACCAGGTGATGCCGGGCGCAGCCACCAGACTGATGTCATTAGTGTCACCATTATACGGGTCGTGTGCGCCGGTCACCATGGTGTTCGCCCAGACGAAGAAGTTGCCCTGGACGTCCAATGTAAATGATCCGGCGTTGGTGTGGGACGATGTGGTCGTGTAAACGCCGAAATTGCCATTCTGGGGGGTTACCCGGCTGACACTGGGTTGCCACCAGACATTATCAACGGACAACGTCAGCGGCGCGGTTGGGTTGGCGGTGCTCGAAATCTCGAAAAACTGGTTCACGGTATGAAAATCGGTGTTGGCGAACCGGTTCAAGGGTATGGTCACGGAATGCCATTGGCCGTCGTGCGGGAACCAGAATTCCGAACTGGAGCTGCTTCCCAGGGGAAGAAAGAAGACGCCGCTATCGCCATTCACGGAACTCGAGATTCCCACTTGCATGGGCGTGGTGTCCCCGGCGGTGGCTTCGATGTCAAAGTGCAGGTAGCCGTCCGAGTAATTCATCATGTTCCGGTAATTGGGAACAAACGCTCCCATCCCAAACCAATTGCCCGCGGCGATATTAAACGACCAGCAGGCGGAGCCTTCGGATGGCGCCGGCGGGTTGTTATTCACCGTCATGTTGTTCCAAAGATATAATGCGGCAAGGTTGCTGTAGTTAAAATTTGTTTCCAGGCCGGTTCCGTAGGTCAGGGAATCGTTCACCGGCGTGGCCCCGGCGTACACCCCGAAATTGCCGGTCTCCGCCGAATTATTGCCGAAATATAACTGGGTGTAGGGATTGGCGGTCAGTTTGATATAATCCACATCCAGCCTGGCCGGAAAGGGGGCCGTGACCCCGCCCGGACTGTACACCCCGGTATAGGAAGGATTATAACCGCCGATGGCAAGGTTCAGTATCAGAAACATCGGCTGCTGAAACATGGGGACGTGCGTGATGTCCCACGAGCCAAAGGGAGTGTTATCGAGAGAAAACGTAAGGTTCGTCGGCGTCCAGGACATCTGGTAAAGATGGTAATCCTGGGAGAGATTCTCCTGGGCCGTGAGCCATGCCGCGGCATTAACGGCGTTGTTATTGGCGTCCGCGTAGTGAACCGCGCTGTCAATCAGTTCCTGCTGGATGTTCGAGACGATCCCGGCGGCCGCGCCCAACTCGGCAATGTCTATCTCCCCGCACTCGGGCCAGGCGATCGAGCCGGCGTTATTGCCCATCATCCAAAAGGCAGGCCACAACCCGTTGGCAGTATCGGGAAATTTGATCCGGGCTTCCAGATTACCGTATTTGAATGCGAATCGTCCCTGTGTGAGCATGCGCGCGGACGAGAACGGATTTCCCATGTAATTGCCGGCGTCAGCCTCAATCACGAGATTATTGTTCGAAATGTAGGAATTCTGGTGCTGGGCTGTGTCGTATTCGAATTGGCCATTGCCCCAGCCACCACCGCCAACGTCATAAGTCCACGTATTGGGATCAATCACCGCGCTATTCGTAAACTCCTCCAACCATACGACGCCACTGGTATTAGTTGACACTTGGGCCAGGAGGGTGGCTGGCTGGCTCTGGCCGTTGGCGGAGACAGCGATGAGCGACACGAAATAGGTCTCGCCTGACGCGAGGCCGGAGATGACCGCGCTGGTCACCAGGCCGAGACTAATGGTATTGGTCGTGGTTGTGTTCGTATCACTGTAGGACATCAAATAGCCGGTCACGCCGGGCGAGCCGCTGGCGTTCCATGTCAGGTCGATGGTATTGGTGGTTCCCGACGGGAGCTGCTGCAAATTCGACGGGGGCAGGACAACCACGGGCGGAATTTGCAGCCGGAAGAACCCGGCGCTGTTCGTCATCGGAATCATGAATGAATCCGTGCTGCCATCGCCAATGACCAGAGAAAAGTTGGTGACCCAGGTCCCGGCCGCAAGGTTGGTCGTGAATTCGGGCTGATATTCGGCGCCGCTGGTGGTGGGCCAGGACACGCGGACGACGGGTTGGACGGTAACCGTCTGAACATTGGTCACAGCGGGGGTGCCGGGGGATGGACCGGCCCCGAGCAGGACGTCATCCAGGTCAATTTTGGCCGACAGACTGGGAGATGCCGCGCCCGCAAAATGGAAATAGAGAGTCGCCGACGTCGCCCCGGCGGGAGCGGTTACGGAGTTGCTGATGAGGGCGTAGGCGTTGTTTCCGGGAGTATAGGCTTGGTAGCCCGTGTCCCCGCCGGCATTCCACAGAATTCGCCACTGTGCGTTATATCCCGCGCTGCCGGAGAGCGCGTTGGCGAAAAACGTGAACGGATAGACAGTTCCTCCGGTCACGGGTATGCCGGACTGATTAAACTGAACCACCGGCCCGGCACCGGTGCTGGCCAGGGAGACTTCGAAGTTATATGAGCCGCCATGAGGATTATCGTTGGTGCGAGTCCCATAGACGGGGCCGCCGGCGGCCGTATCCACCGTCCAACCCGTGGCGCTGCCTGCGGTTCCGTTTTCGAATCCTCCATTTGCGGGCAGCGTGGGAGACGGGGGGGTGCCGGGAACGATGTCCAATACCTGATAGGCGCGTGTGCCCATGGGGGACGGATCGAAATAGGTGTTGGTCAGGCCATTGCCCGACGACGCCATGAGGCCTGCCCATGTCGTGTATGGGTTGGCGGACCATAGGAGTTGGTAGGTATTGGTAGCGTTTTCGAGCCAGCTCAACTGAATACCCGGCTGGACACTGAGCTGAATTTGGGCGTTGAGCGCACTCGCACCGATGACCAGCAAACAGACCACTGGCGCCAATCGTCTGAAACCCGGACTCCAATTTAATGGACTGCTGTACTGGCCCTTTGTCGCAATCACGATTCAATTCAAAAGCGCTTCAAACGGTACGACGGCGACGAAATGCCAAAACCCCAAACATTCCCATCGCGGCCAGGGAAAGGGTCGTCGGCTCCGGTACCACCACAGGGGCAAGTATGACATTGTCCACGCCCATTTGGTCCATGGACCCGACATTGGCTCCGGTAGTGGCATCAAACTCAATATAGAGGTGATCACTTCCCGCTACGGTTGTAAATGATCCGGAGTAGGTTGTCCACGAACTGGCGGATGGGAAAAAAGGCCCGAGGAGGCCGGGGCCCTGGCTGATGACGCCACCGGTGGCATTTTCATCGAATATATGAACGAAATCCACTCCGCCGGCAGTCTGGTTGCCGCCCAGCAGATCGAACGAATAATTAACCGTTATTCCTGCGCCAGCAACGCTGCCATTGGGGGTGGCCTGGGACAAACCCAGGTTATAGGCTTCCACTGTATTGTCCAACCAGGCATAGTCCGTTGGGTTTCCACCGGTGGGAATGACGCTGATTGTAGCCCCTGAAACTGCGTTTAATGGCGTCCAATCGGTCAAATCTCCGGTATTGAATCCCGGGTTTAATATCTGGTTTTGTGCGAGTGCGACGTTCCCTGTCAAAAGGCCTGTCAGGCTCGCTGTAATGATGATGGTTTTAAGGGTTGTTTTCATGGCATGTCTTTGGTGCGCTGGCTGGGTGTAAACTTTTTTATTACATATCACACAAAATGTCAACCTTTATTTTAAGGCATTTAGCGTTTGAAGAAATACTGTGGCGATGCGGAGCGAGTCAATCGTTCAGATTAAAAACCGGTGCTCCAATTGTTTTCGGGGAGCGCACTCGCCCTCGGGTGCAGTTCGACGCGCTCCCGCGTCGAACATCTTAAACTCCGTAGCAGTCCCGCCATGCGGAATCAGCCCGCTTGACTTGAGCCGTTTGGGATTTGAGCAACTTGGGAAGTTGCGAAAAGGATTTGCGACAGCGAAGGCCGTAAGGCCGGCTGAACGGGAGTGAAGGAACCCACCGGCGAAAAGAATTTGGCGAAGTCCCGCCTATGCGGGATCGCATGGCAACCGGGCGAGCGGGTGCGAGCGAGTCAATTCTGGCTCCTGAATTCTTCCGCCTAATCTCACTCTCAGGCCCCGCGAGAAAACAAGCGGCGCCTGCCAATGATCGCCCCCACGCCCAATGCCAATATCGTCCATGTCGCCGGTTCCGGCACAATGGCGATCGTGTTCATAGAATAGCTTTCGGTGGCGAAAATCGAGCCGTTCCCTTGCGAGTTAAATTCCGCGATTGTTTTATTATTTCCATTCACCACGAAAAGGTCGCCGTTGGCATCGAAGGCCATGGCGGCCGGATCGCTTAAGTCCGTATTCGCAAACAAAGTCGCATTACCTAACGAATTAACCTTGTAAATAGCATCGCTCGCCGTGCCCACGTAAAGGTAGTTGTTGTAGTAAGCCATGGAATAGGCATAAAGCCCCCCGACAAACGGGGTGCCAATGCCCTGTGAATTGTATTTCACAATGGTGCCATTGCCCTCTTCGGCCACGAAAAGATTGCCGCTATTGTCAAAGGCCAGCCCGCCGTACGGCTGGATGGTCCCCGTCATGGCGAAAAGCGACCCAACCCCCGATGAATTGTATTTCTCGATATATCCCGTGCCGGCCCCGCTGCCTCCATTCGCCACGAAAAGATTGCCGCCCGTCCCAAAAGCCATCCCGGTAATAATGTTCAAACCCGAATTGGCGAACACCGTGCCATTGCCCTGCGGGTTGTATTCATTAATGACATTGGCCTCCGTTGCCGCATAAAGGTTGCCGCTGCCGTCAAAAGCCATGGCCACAGCCGGCAAACCCGGGTAGGCGAACAAAGTGGAGTTTCCCAAACCGTCAATCTTGTCGATCTCAATTGTTTGATAATTGCCCACGTAGAGTGGCGTAGCCGGAGGGGGAATGACGGCTGACGCCGCCAATGGCGCGCAGGCCATGACCAAACTTGGGAAAAGAAAGAGAATTTTAGGTGCGAGATTCATATAACTTTAATTCTAAGTAGGTTACTAAACGGAATTCCTGATTTTACTTCTGCGAACGGGCTATTGGCGTTGATTTTCTTTATTTACCATGAAAAGTCAAGCTTATTTTATATTTGTTCAACACCCGCATGAGCACAAAACTTCGTTTGCAGGCAGCGCAGAAACTGCACGCCAAAATCGAAGCCCTCTTGCCGGAAGCAATGCCGGAAGCAAACAGGCAACCCGGAGGGCTGCCGGAAATTAGCCGGGGATAACATCTCCGGTATATGTACAAAATAAATCATGCGCCCTGAAAGGGCGCGGGAAAATAATGTCCCCTTTGACACATAGCGGCTCAAAACCGTGTTTGGCCTCGGTGCCTCTGTGTCTCTGTGGCAAAAAACAACCATCCAGCATAGCCAAACCAATTGTCGAAGGGTTCCCCCTCTCCCATGTCGCGCCGTAGCGGTGCGAAGGCGGATGGGGGAGAGGGGCGAACAATACCTTCGCGAGCTCAAGCCCGCGCTGGCAAACTCGTCACTTGCCACTCATCACTTCTATTATTTCCTTCTCGCCAACCGGCCTTGTTTCAATTTTACTGTCACATTGTATGTTTACCGGTACTTACACCGCGATCGTCACGCCGTTTAAAAACGGCCAACTGGACGAAACCGCCTTCGAACGCCTGATCGATTCTCAAATCAAGGGCGGCGTGGACGGTATTGCTCCCGCCGGCACCACCGGCGAGTCCGCCACGCTCAGCTACGAGGAACACATCGCAGTCATTCAAAAATCGGTGGAATTCACCCGCGGCCGGATCAAAATCATGGCTGGCACCGGCGGCAATTCCACCGCCGAGGCCATTTACCTGACCCGCGCCGCTGAGGAAGTCGGCGCCGATGCCTCGCTCCAGGTTTCGCCCTATTACAACAAACCGACCCAGGAAGGGCTTTACCAGCATTTCAAAGCCATTGCGCGCGCGACGAAATTGCCCATCGTGCTTTACAGTGTTCCCAGCCGGACCGCTGTGGAGATCGGGGTCGAAACCGTCCGGCGCCTCGCGCGGGATTGCAAGAACATCGTCGCCATCAAGGAATCCGGCGGAAGCTGCGACCGCGTATCGCAACTGCGCGCGGTCCTCGGCCCTAAATTCAGTATCCTGAGCGGCGACGATTCGCTCACGCTGCCTTTCATGTCCGTGGGCGCGCAGGGCGTCGTCAGCGTCGCCTCTAATGTGATTCCCCGCGAAGTTTCGCAAATGGTGAAACTGTTCCTGTCCGGCAATGCCGCCGGTGCGCGCCGCCTGCACGAAAAATATTTTCCGTTCTTCAAAGATTTGTTCATCGAAACCAACCCGGGTCCCGTCAAAGCAGCTCTCGCCATCATGGGCCGAATTTCCGAGGATTACCGATTACCGCTGGTGCCCATGGCCCGGAATAATCGCGACACGCTTCGGGCTACTATGAAACGTTGCGGCGTATTGAAATAGCCGTTGTCAAACGCACCATGACTAAAATCATCATCACCGGAGCCAAAGGGCGAATGGGTCAGGCGCTCATCGCCTGCGCCAAAGCATTTCGCGATTTGGAAGTGGTTGCCCGCGTGGACCAGGGCGACGATTTAAGCAGCGCTATTTCCAAAGCCGACGCCGTCGTTGATTTCAGTTTGCATTCGGCCACCCCGGGCATTGTCGAACTTTGCGCCAAAAACAACAAAGCCGTGGTGGTCGGCACCACCGGCCATTCTGACACGGAAAAAACGGTGATTCGCAATTGGCAGTCTGTCATCCCTATCGTCTGGGCCTCCAACTTTTCCACCGGCGTCAATACGCTGTTTTGGCTCACGCGCAAAGCGGCGGAAATTCTTGGCCCTGCGTTTGATCTGGAAGTCGTGGAGATGCACCATCGCATGAAAAAGGACGCGCCGAGCGGCACGGCTAAAACGCTCGTGGAAATCCTTGCCGATGTCCGCAAATTGCAAATGGACAAAGCCGCGCGCCACGGCCGCGATGGCATCGTCGGGGAACGAACAACGTCGGAAATTGGGATCCATTCCATCCGCGGAGGCGATGTCGTGGGTGATCATACCGTCATTTTTGCGAATGCTGGTGAGCGCCTTGAACTCACGCACAAAGCCTCCAGCCGCGATACCTTCGCCAATGGCGCCTTGCGCGCCGTCCTCTGGGTCGTCAAACAAAAACCCGGCATCTACGACATGCAGGATGTCCTCGGACTCAAGTAATCTCGGGAAATCCGGAATGGCATTCCTCGCCTTGGGCTCAAACCTTGGCGATTCGCAAAAAATCATTTTGGACGCCATGACGCGGTTGCAAGTGCTTTCCGACAAGCCACTTTTGAAATCGTCCTTGTGGCAAACATCGCCTGTCAATTGTCCGCCAGGCTCTCCCAAATTCGTGAACGCCGTCGTTGGCCTCATTCCACAAAAAAACGAATCTCCTGAATCGCTCCTGAAAAAAATGCGTGATTTGGAAAAGGAATTCGGTCGCGCGCCAAAAAAAGTCCTGAATGAACCACGCCCCCTCGATTTGGACCTGATTGCCTTTGGCGACGAAACACGCAACACGGCAGACTTGATTTTGCCGCATCCGCGCGCGCAATTGAGAAAGTTCGTTTTAGAACCACTCAACGAAATCGCGCCGGATTTTATTTTAGCAGGGCAGGGGAGGTCCGTTTCCCAATTGCTCGCGGGTATTTCCTCAGACGAAACCGTTGTAAAAATTGGCCGCCCTATTGCATGAAGGTCTTCCCGAAAATCCTCTGGTATTCAATCATGACATACCGGTCCGTCATGCCGGCGATGTAATCGCACACCGCGCGATGGCGGCCAATTTTCTTGACCCGCTTTTGTGAGCCTTCACCCATTTCGTTCGGATGTTTCAGAAAATAGTTGAATAACTCCTTGAGCATTTTTATCGCGCGCAAATTTGGCTCATGCACGACCGGATTGTAATAGAGATTTTTGTAGAGATAATCCCGCAATTCCAGATTCACCTCTCGCCTCGCCTGACTGTGCTGAATAAGCGCTTTGGGAAAACGGCGAACATCATCCGCCGACGCGACCCTGGCATCAATAATCGATCGTTCACTGTTGTCAACGACATCGTGAACCTGCATGTCAATAATGGTGCGAATGATGAAATAACGGCGGCTTTCATCCGGCAATTTCCCAAACTCTTTCTTCACGAGGCGGGCGGCCTGCGCAAAAATATGCACGTTCTTGATCAATTTCGTTTCCGAGAGCAATCCGGAATCCATCCCATCGTCCAGGTCGTGGCTGTAATAGGTAATTTCGTCGGCCAGGTTTGCAATCTGCGCTTCCAGCGAAGAATTTTTGGCATCGAAACCTTTCCGCCTGCCCGGGTGATCGTAAGGTGTGTAGTGCTTCACCAGGCCTTCCCTGACTTCCCAGGTTAAATTGAGCCCCGGAAAATTTGGATACTTTTGCTCCAGCGATTCGACGATTCGCAAGCTGTGCTGGTTATGCTCAAAACCGCCGTGGCCTTTCATGAGGCGCGAGAGAGCGGTTTCTCCCTTGTGGCCAAACGGCGAGTGGCCCAGGTCATGCGCCAGGGCAATCGTTTCAGCGAGGTCGGTGTTTAACTTAAGCGCGCTGGCAATGTTGCGCGAGACCGCTGCCACTTCAATCGTGTGTGTCAGCCGCGTGCGGAGGTGGTCGCCACTGCCGTTGAGAAAGACCTGCGTTTTATATTCTAGCCGGCGAAACGCGCGTGAATGAATGACGCGATCGCGATCGCGCTGGTAGTGAGTGCGCCAAACCGGCGGTTTTTCGGGATATTCACGCCCGCGCGTGTCACCGCTGAATTGCGCGTAAGGTGCAAGAATCCGGCGTTCAATGTCCTCCAGTTCCTCTCGGGTTCGCGGCATCGGCCCATTAAAAGAAAAAACCCCGCGCGGCAAAAGCCAAATCGGAATCGTTAGTTGGCCAGCAATTCCTGGACGGAAATCCCGCGCAAAGCAAATAACCGCCGAATGGTTTCTTCGATCAGGTTATTCGGGCAGCTTGCCCCCGCAGTCACGCCCACGGTGATTTTCCCCTCCGGCAGCCAGTCCTGCGTCACGACTTCTGAGCGAATGTGCTGGTTGTAATGGTGAATCAATTTGCTCGATTCCATCTTCGCCGCGTTTTTGATGAAGTACGTCGGAAGCTTTTCTTCGCCCATTTCAGCAAGGTGCGAAGTATTGGAAGAATTATATCCGCCTACCACGATGAGCAGGTTCATCGGCTCGTGCAAAAGCTTTTCCAGCGCATCCTGGCGGTCCTGGGTCGCGCCGCAAATGGTGTCGAAGAAACGGAAATGCTTGTCCAATTCCGTCGCGCCGTATTTTTGGGTCATCGCCGCTTTGAAACGGCGCTGAACTTCTTCCGTCTCGCCGCGTAACATGGTCGTTTGATTGGCGACGCCAACCGCCCGCAAATGTAAATCAGGATCGAAACCTTCGGAATAGGCGCCCCTAAATCTTTCCAAAAACTCAGCCTTAATGCCGCCGTTCAGGATGTAATGACAAACGTAATCGGTCTCCGTGAGGTTAAAAACCACCAGATAATGCCCGCTGCCATAGGCTCGCGCTTGCGATGTCGTGGCCTTGGTTTCTTCGTGCTTGGCTTTTCCGTGAATGATGCTCGTCACGCTTTCCTTCGAGTATTGGCGCACGCGCTTCCAAACGCTCATCACGTCACCACAGGTCGTGTCCACAAGGATGCAACCTTTGGACTCCAGTTTCTTCCGCGTATTCACTTCTGTGCCGAACGCGGGGATAATCACCACGTCCTCCGCCCGGAGTTTTTCCAATTCTTCATCCGTCGGCTTCGGCGAAATGATTTGGATGCCCATGTTCTGGATTTGGTCGTTCACTTCTGGATTATGAATGATTTCGCCCAGCAGATAGATGGGGCGGGGAGGGGGAAAATACTTTCGCGCCGCATAGGCAAGGTCGATGGCTCTTTCGACGCCGTAGCAAAAACCAAATTCCTTCGCGAGCTTCACCGAGAGGTCGCCGGAGGAAAGCACACCGCCATTGGCGCGGATGCGTTCCACCAATTCGCTCCGGTAATGTGTGAGTACCTGCGCCTGCACCGCCTCGAGAATGTCCGGGCGGCGAAGGTTAATCTTTTTGGGCGCTATGGGTGCTTCCGTTGACATCGCAATATAATCTAACAGCCATAGAGTAGGAGTCCAGTTTTTAATCCTGAGAGCGTTTGAGAAATACTGTTGCCGTTCGGCAGCGAGGAATTTTGGGGGGTTGGCAAGGCCTGAACGAAGGAGCATGGCATTTAGCGCCCTGTGATTGCAATAGGCCCGCGGGTGCTATCCGCAAGAACCGCTGCCTCTTCCTTCAAAACCGAATGGCTACAGTATTTTGAAAATGCTCTACCCCTTCTCAATGCATGCGTAGGCATTGTGATTATGGATGCTCTCGAAATTTTCCGCTTCCACCTTGTACCACATCACCCGTTTGTCGGCGTTAAGCCTCACGGCTGCATTGCGCACCAGGTCCTCGACAAATACCGGGTTTTCATACGCGCGCTCCGTTACCGCTTTTTCATCCTGCCGCTTGAGCAGCGCGTAAAGTTCCGAACTCGCCGAGTTTTCAATCATCCCAATGAGATCCTCAATCCAGACAATTTCGCGCGAACGAATCTGGACCGTCACTTCCCCGCGCTGGTTATGCGCGCCGTATTTTGCGATCGCCTTGGAGCAGGGGCACAACGTCGTGACATTTGCCTTTACCGTCAGGACAAAGTCCTTTTCCTTGCCCCGTATGCTCGCATCAAACCGCGCCACATAATCCATCAGGCTCTCCTGCCGGGACACCGGCGATTTTTTCGACATGAAATAAGGGAATTCTATTTCCAGGTGCGCCGTAGCCGCGTTCAGCTTCTTTTGCATTGTCTGCAAAATGTTATAGATATTTTCCACGTGGATGCTGTTGCCGTGGGCGTTGAGGACTTCGATGAAGCGGCTCATGTGCGTGCCTTTGAAATGATGCGGCAAATCCACAAACATGCCAATCGTCGCAATGGTGTTTTGAAAAACATGCGCCTTGTCGCGCACCTGGATGGGGAACCGCAGTCCGCGAACACCCACCTTATCAATGCGTAATTTGCGATAGTCGGGCTCGTTTTGTTTGTCGTGCAAGTCTGGCGCGGCAAAGCGCTTTGCCTTTCTGGACTCTCCCGTGTTCCGGCTTATTTTGAACATGTACCTAAACTAGCAGTTACGCTAAAAATGGCAAAAACTTCCGTTCAACTTTCTTGCAAATGATTCCCTCGTTTTGTTTAATCAGTGCGTGCTTAACCAACAAACGCTCAACGGGCCTGCGGAATTTACCGGTGTCGGCCTCCACAGCGGAAACCGGGTCAATCTGACCATTTTACCCGCGCCGGCGAACAGCGGCGTGCGGTTCCGCCGCGTGGATCTCGAAGGTAAACCGGAAATTGAAGCGCGTGTTGAAAATGTTACGGAAACCAACCGTTCGACGACCATCGCCAAAGGAAATGTAAAAATCCATACCGTCGAGCATGTGCTCGCCGCGCTGGCCGGTTTCGGAATTGATAATGCCATTATTGAATTGGACTCGAACGAACCGCCCATTGGCGATGGCAGTTCGCGCGAATTTACTAAAATCATTGAGGCCGCCGGCATCGCGCCCCAGGCCGAAAAAAGGGAAGCCTTCACACCCTCAGAGCCGATTGAATTGGAGTCCGGCGAAACCCTGATGACCTTGTTCCCGGATGACGGTTTTAAAATCACCTGCACCAGCGCGGATAAGCGCGGACGATTCACGCAGTTTTACAGCGTCGAACTCACCCCAAAAACCTGGGAGAAGGAGCTCGCGCATGCGCGCACATTTTGCTTCTTCGAAGAAATCGAACTGCTCATCAAAAATAATTTGATCAAAGGGGGTTGCCTGGAAAATGCCATCGTCATTCGCGACGATGCTGTCCTGACCACCGAGCCCTTGCGTTATCCGGAAGAATTTGTCCGGCACAAAATCCTCGATATCGTCGGAGATTTGTCCCTCGTCGGGAAACCGATTCGCGGTCATCTCATTGCCGTCAAACCGGGCCACGCCACCAATTGCGAGTTTGCCAGGCTCATTGTGGCCCAAATGAACAAGCCGTTGCGCGCGGCGCAGACGTTCGGGCCGCCGCCCACCAACGGCAACGGCGCGCACGGCCAGGCCTCAGTCCGTCGGAATGTGGTCATGAACATCGAAGAAGTGCAAAAGTTGCTGCCGCATCGTTATCCGATGCTGATGATCGATTGCATTACCGCCCTCGAAGACAACCGCATTGAGGCCGTTAAAAATGTCACCATCAACGAAGAATTTTTTCTCGGCCATTTCCCGGGCCATCCCATCATGCCCGGTGTCCTGCAACTCGAAGCCATGGCCCAGGCGGCCGGCTTGTTGATGCTAAAACGCGGCGAGGCCGGCCCGCACCTGGCTTATTTTATGGCGGCTGACAGTGTTAAATGGCGCAAACCGGTTTTACCGGGGGACGTCCTGGTCATCGAAGCGGAAATTGTGAAAGTGCGCGGAAAGATCGCCAAAGCGAAGGGCACCTGCAAAGTCGGGGACGAAATCGTCAGTGAGGCGGAAATCACCTTTATGCTGCTTCCTCAATCAGAATAAGAATATGGCCTCAGTTCATCCTTCGGCCATTGTTCATCCTAAAGCCAACCTTGGCGCTGACTGCGAAATTGGCCCTTATTGTCTCGTCGGCGAGCACGTCACCCTCGGCGAAAAATGCAGGCTCCATTCGCACGTCGTCATTGATGGCCACACAAAGATTGGAAAAGAAAATGAATTTTTCCCTTTTGTCCTTATCGGTAATAAGTCCCAGGACCTGAAATGGAAGGGCGGCATCACCTGGACGGAAATCGGCGATAACAACGTCTTCCGCGAATATTGCAGCGTCAATAGCGCCACTGGCGACGGTGAAGCAACGCGCATCGGTTCAAACAACCACTTCCTGACTCATTGCAAAATCGGGCATAACTGCGATTTTGGCAATCATATCATCATTGCCGATGCCGCCGTTGCCGGCCACGTCCTCGTTGAGGATTATGCCCGTATTAGCACCTGTGCCATTCACCAATTTTGCCGGATCGGCACGATGTCAATGATTGGCGGTTGTTCGAAGGTCGTGCAGGATGTGCCGCCGTATATGCTCGCCGATGGAAACCCCGCCGAGACGCGCACCATCAATAAGTTTGCTTTGGAGCGCGCCGGCATGTCGGAAGAAGCCCAAACTGCTTTGCGGAGCGCCTATAAAATTCTCTTTCGCGAAGGGCTGACGGTTTCAAATGCACTGGTGAAGATTGAAAAGGAATTGCCGCCTCTGCCGGAGATCCTTCACCTGGTTGAATTTATTCGCGGAAGTGAACGCGGAATCGGCAAATAGAGCGTTCGAAGAAATACTTTAGCCGTTCGGCAGCGAACCAAATAGCCAGGTATTTGTGAGAATGCTCTAATAAGCTGGCTTCAAATTCCATTTATCCAGCAAATCGCCGGGAATTTCATCGAGGAAACGCGACGGACGTTGGATGGAATCGGCCGCCGAGTTTCCAAAGCCGCCTCGAATCAGCGGATAACTCAGATATAATTCATTTTTAGCCCGCGTGATCGCGACATAAAACAATCGCCGTTCCTCTTCTTCGCCTTCCGCACTTTCAATCGAACGTGATGAAGGAAATAAACCGTCACAAAGCATAATCACAAAAACCGCGTCAAACTCCAGGCCCTTGGCCTGATGAATGGTTGAAAGGCGAATTCGGTCATCGTCATTCTTCGCATTATCGTCTTCGGCTTCGACATTTGTCAGTAAGGCAAGCTGTGTCAAAAATTCTTCCGTCGTCTTGAATTGATAGGCGAAGACCGCGAGTTGTTCCAGGTCCTCCAGGCGTATTCGATAATTGGCGTAGTTTTCCTTCAGATAATCGTCGTAGCCCGCATCAATCACAATTCGCAGCATTTTCGACGGCGACTTTTCCTCTTCCAATTGCGCCGCCGTAGCGACGAATTGCGCCCAGGCGACGCCTGCTTTTTTTCCCGCGTGCGGCGCGCAGGTCTCCAGCGCCGTGGCAATGGGATTTTTCATGGAACGCTCGCAGCGCTTCGACTTGTCTTCGCTCTCCGATTTTTCAGCGCCACTGTTTCGGGGATTTTTCTGGAAAATCTCCATTTCGGAAGAAAAGATTTTCCAGAGTTTGTCTGCGCCTTTGGCCGCGATGCCCGGATGCAATTGCGCGACGCGTTTAAAAGCGACTTCATCAAGCGGATTCGTGGCGAGTTTCAAGTAAGCCGTGGCGTCCTTGATGTGCGCCTGCTCAAAAAAGCGAATGCCGCTGGTGATCGAAAATGGCATCTGCCGCCGCGTTAACTCCAGTTGCAACTCCAGGGCGTGAAAGTGCGACCGGTAAAGCACGGCGATTTGGTTCAGGCTCATGCCTTCCTCGTGCAATTCCAGGATGCGCTGCGTAATAAAGGCCGACTGCTGCCCGGCATCCATGCAGGCCACCAGCACAGGCTTCATGCCGGGCTTGCGGGACGCCTGGAGGTTTTTCGCAAACTGGTTGCGATTCGCCGAAATGGCGGCGTTGGCCACCTTCAAAATTTCCGGCGTGCTCCGGTAATTGGTTTCAATTTTGAAAACTTTCGCCTCCGGATAACGCCTGGGAAAGTCGAGGATGTTCAGGAAGTTTGCGCCGCGCCAGGCATAGATGCTCTGCGCGTCATCGCCCACCACGGTCACGTTGTGGTGCCGCGCCGCGAGCAAATCAATCAGGTCGCCCTGCAGCTTGTTCGTGTCCTGGTATTCGTCCACGAGGATAAATTGAAACCGCCGCTGGTACATTTCGCGCGCATCGGCATTTTCCTGCAACAGCTTAAGCCAGAGCGCGAGCAAATCGTCAAAATCCATGGCGTTGCTGGCCCGCTTGCGCGCGATATAACGCCGGGAGACATCAGAAATCTTTTCCGAAAATTGCGCGAAATAGCTGAACTGCGTTTCCAGGATTTCCATGCTCGACTTTTGCGTATTGGCGGCCAACGAGAAAATTTCATTGAGCACTTCCGGTTTTGGAAAATGTGTCCCCTTCGTTTCGATTCCCGCATCGGCCACGCACGCCTTGATTAAATCCTTCGCATCGTCCCGGTCGAGGATCGTGAAGTCTCGCCGATATCCCAGAACATCCGCGTGGGCGCGCAGGATACGCGCGCCAATGGAATGAAACGTTCCACCCCAGAGCGCCAGCAGTTCCGTGCCGAGCAAATCCGCGACGCGCCGCATCATCTCGCCGGCGGCCTTGTTGGTGAAGGTGAGCAATAAAATCCGTTCCGCCGGAATGCCCTGCTCCAGCAGGTAGGCGACTCGATACGTCAGCGTGCGCGTCTTTCCCGATCCCGCCCCGGCAATCACCAGCGCCGGGCCGGGCGGAGCGGTGACCGCGGCCAGTTGCTGCGGATTCAGCTCCCGTTCGTAGGCAATCTGCGGATGAAACTCCGTCTTAAAATTTTCGAGAACATATTCGCGCGACATGGAATATCAATTGGAAGACAAAAACGCCAGAGCGTTTGAAGAAAAACTGTAGCCCTGCGGCAGCGAGGAATTTTGGGGACGCACGCGTGCGTTTGGCAAGGCTTGAGCGAAGAAACATGCCCGTAGCGGCCTGTGACTGAGCGAAAACGAAGCCAAAACCCAAAAGAACTGCTGCTCTCTTTTCTTCATCCGCATGGTTACAGTTTTTATGAAAATGCTCTAAAGGTAAAAGAAAAATTCGCCGCCCGAAAAAGGACGGTTTAGCCGGGACCATGCCATCGGCTCAAAGCTTCGGCAATTCAACCGCCACGCCAATCGCCTGGTTGAGCGTCCGCTCATCAACGGCCGCCGGGTCGAAATTCCAGCGCGCCGCCAGTTGGGAAACCTTTTCCGCATTCTTCGCCGCCGCTACTATCGGACACCATTCGGTGTAGCCAAAACATTTCATGCCCAGCTCGATCTCCGGCACCGTTTTCGGCCCCTGGTTCCATACGACCTCGCCCGTCCACGCATACGCGCGCGTTACGCAGCCTTCATCCAGGCGCGCCCAGGCATGGCGAAACAGGGTTTTTTCCGCGTAAAAAAATTGGACGTGGCCCAGTTTGCGGCTGAGCGAAATCAAAAAATGAAAGCATTCGTCCACGTCTTCGTTTGGCGTCGGAATGGCCACCCCGGTGACAATCACCCAGCCGTTGACCCGCGGGCTGATAAAAAATGTATGCTCACCCGTCATGCCCTCCGACCACGTGCAAGGCATGGAACGGTCCAGGCCCAAAGCCGCCTGGACGCTCTCCGGGCTTGCGCCGCGTATCGCCAGCCAGCACGTCGGCCGTTGCGGAAAAATCGTTTGCGAAGGAACGGTCGCGGAGGCAGCCAGTTGCGCCAGTGCCCGGTTGCGGCGGCGGGAAAAGATGCCGAGAGAGAAGATGCAGGATACCGCCAGCGCCAGAAAAGTCGTCGCCAACATCATCACCACAGCCATGCCGTTTTGTTCCACTGCGCCCATGAAAAAAATTTAAGCCTGTCGTTTCCCGATTCAACAAAAATCAATCACCGGCAACTCGCCGCCAGCCACTTAAGATACTTTCGGCTACCTTGGTCCAAAGTCAAAACCAAAAATTCCGGCGTGTCATACGGATGCCTGGCCACGATCAGCTTTTCCAGTGCTTCCAGCTTCGATTTCCGTGTTTTGAAGATAATCAGGATCTCCCTGCCGGACTCGATTTTTCCCTGCCACCAGTAGTGCGATTCGATTTGGGGGACCAGGTTCGCGCACGCCGCCAGCCGCGCTTTCAAAGCGGCTTTCGCTAAAATACGCGCCGTTTTCAGGTCAGGCGCTGTGACAAGGACGAGGGCAAACGGCGCGGCGGTTTTCATTTCCAGTTTGTTTTAGCAAACCACCGGCTTAAATACAGGTCAAAACGAATAATTCAGGCTGAGCTTGAGCACGGGCCAGAATTCCGCCTTGCGCGCATAATGAACGACTTCATTCTGCGCGCTTTGCACGTCTCCCGGGGGCGCGCCCGGCGCGCTGACATTGACGCGCGGTTCCCCGGTGTAAAAAACACCCACTTCCGCGCCCAGGGACGCATGGTGTTTTTTGTCTAAATATAGATTCCCGCCGATGGATAAATAAGGATCCACCGGTTGCTGTTTGACATCCATGTTCACGGTCCCGGTGTAAGGAGTGCCATTCAAGTCCACCGTGCCCGTCTTGCTCCCGGTGAGATGGTTTTGATTGAATAACGCTCCCACGCTGACGTGAATCGAATGATTTTTCCAAGGATACAGATTCAACGTCGCCGTCTCGGACAGGAGCTTCAAGTGACTGTCAAAATCAATGCCGGCGATCGTCGGTGTATAATTAAAAGGAAAATATTCTATGCTTCCGCCAATCCCCAGGTGATCCGAAAAGCGCCAATTGGCCCCACCACCGACACCCGTTGTTCCAACGTCTCCACTGATGGTAAACGGGTGATATGGAGCCGAGGTAACGGTGTTTGTAGACAGTCCTGAGTCATCTGCGCGGCTTGCGATGGCGATTAACGTCAACCCAGTGACGGCCAATATGCTCTTTGTTCGGTTCATATAAATTTCGATTATTCTTCGACTTGTCCATGCCTCTGGAAGGGGTTTCCCCTCAAAACAAACCGCAGGATATGTCGTTAAAAGCATAAAAAGGGCCAACAGAGCGGTTTCCCGGGCAGCAAGCGGGCTTGCAGTCGAATGGTGGCGGCATGACACGCGTGTCCACGCAGTGGACAAATTTGCTTTTCTTCATTCGTTTTCAGGCTATCTTGCTGCGCTCGACTTAACGATGGACGCAGCGCACATTAGAAATTTTTGCATTATTGCCCATATTGACCACGGCAAGACGACGTTGTCTGACCGGCTGTTGCACCGCACCGGCACAATTGCCACACGCGATATGGAGGACCAGCTTCTGGACGCCATGGATCTGGAACGCGAACGCGGCATCACCATCAAGGCGCACCCGGTCACCATGCTTTACAAAGCACGCAACGGCGAAACCTACGAGCTAAACCTGATTGATACCCCGGGGCACGTGGATTTCGCCTACGAAGTCTCCCGCAGCCTCAGCGCCTGCGAAGGCGCGCTGCTCATCATTGATGCCGCGCAGGGCGTCGAGGCCCAGACCGTCGCCAATATGCACCTGGCGATGAAGCAGAACCTCACCATCATTCCCATCATCAATAAAATTGATTTGCCCCATGCCAACGTCCCGCAAACGTTGCAGCAGCTCGAAGATATTCTTACGGTCGAATCGTCTTTGGCCATTCTTGCCAGCGCGAAACAGGGCATCGGCATTGAAGAGATTCTCGAAGCCATTGTCGCGCGCATTCCGCCGCCCAAACCGACAGGGCAGGGGAGTCTCCAGGCGCTCGCCTTCGATTCGTTTTTTGACACCTACAAAGGCGTCGTCACCCACGTGCGCGTCTTCAACGGCGAATTAAAAGCCGGCCAGCAGGTGAAGCTTTTACATTCCGGAAAAAACGTCGAGGTCAAGGAAGTCGGCAGTTTCAATCCCAAGCCTTACGCCCGCGATAAACTCGAAGTCGGCGAGACCGGCTATTTCACGGCCAATATCAAGACCGCCCAGGAAGTCAAAATGGGCGATACCATCACCGACGCCCGCCATCCTTCGCCCGTGCTGCCCGGCTTCAAAGAAATCCATCCGATGGTGTTCAGCGGCATTTATCCCATCAACACCGCGGATTACGAGCATCTCAAGTCCTCCATGGCCAAGCTGCAGCTCAACGATTCCGCGTTTGCTTACTCGTCGGAAACGTCCGTCGCCCTCGGTTTCGGTTTCCGTTGCGGGTTCCTCGGCCTGTTGCACATGGAAATTGTGCAGGAACGCCTCCGTCGCGAATACAACATGGACATCATCGCGACCTATCCCAGCGTGGTTTATAAAGTCACCATGACCGACGGCTCGAACAAGGAGATTGATAATCCCGCCTTCCTGCCTGAAGTCACCTTCATTGAAAAAATCGAAGAGCCCATGGTCAAGGCATTCGTCATTTGTCCGAACGAAAACATCGGCGACATGATGGCCTTGATTTCGGAAAAACGCGGCAACGTGGACCATACCGAAACACTCGACGCCAAGCGCGTCATGCTGACATCGCTCGTCCCGTTGAACGAAATCCTCATAGATTTTCATGACCGCATTAAAAGCCTCACGCGCGGCTACGGCTCGATGGACTATGAGCAGGCCGGCTATCTGGAGAGCGACATGGTGAAGCTGGACATGCTCGTGAACACCGAGCCCATGGACGCTTTTTCCTGCATCGTGCACCGCACCAAAGCAGAGGGCAGGGGACGTGTCCTGGCCGAAAAACTCAAGGAAGTCATCCCGCGCCAACAGTTCGCCGTGAAAATCCAGGCCGCCATTGGCGGCAAGATCGTCGCCTCGGAAACCGTCAGCGCCTTTCGCAAGGACGTAACCGCCAAATGTTACGGCGGCGACGTCTCCCG
>Ga0206887_10048_pt2 | contig 27350 bp, 22 predicted proteins | sample Alteio_BWOrgHeat_89_FD_153248 | JGI IMG/M metagenome (GOLD analysis project Ga0206887, IMG submission 153248) | Enriched cells from forest soil in Barre Woods Harvard Forest LTER site, Petersham, Massachusetts, United States - Alteio_BWOrgHeat_Nextera3 ...
ATCTTGCCCAACATCATCATGCCTGCCCACGAATGGCGAAACATAAGTTGCCCCGGCTTTCGCGGCTAAAATTGCCTGCGCTGCGCTGAAATTGGAGATTTTTCCGGTATAGCCGGTAACGTGGGCAACCTCGCCCGCAAATGGGTAAGAGCGCTGCTCGAAGAAAGTTACATCAGCGCCCTTGAGGTCACGCGATTTTACTTTTATCTTCGCGATATTTTCCCACGCCATGAAGTTATCTACCACGAACGGATATTCGGTTGCCGGGTCTTCAATTTTTTTAATGAACTCGGCAGTAGCCTCAGCGGGCAATTCTATAACTTTTGCAATTTGCAGGAAGCTTTCTTTTTTATCCAATCCCCTGACTGGCGAGAATAAAAGCTGGTAGCGCGGCAAGCCCTCGGCAAGCACCACGCCATCACGGTCTTTTATCGTGCCGCGGCGGGGCAGAACCGGAATAAGGCGGATACGGTTGCCTTCAGCGAGGTCGCGATATTTGTTGCCATCTTTTACCTGCAGGTGATAGAGCCTGGCGCCAAGCGTGCCAAGCAGAACTATTTTCCCGCTGGTGAGCAGGAAGGAGCGCCGGCTTAATATTCCAAGCTTTTCAGATGTAGGGTTGAAAATCGATGATGGCATTTTTTGTTACTCAGATCCTCAATGAAATTATCTTTTTGAACCTTATCAGCCCAAGCAGCCTGTGAACTACCGGATAGATGAGGAAAGTGAACATATATTGCACTATTATATCAAAGTCGAAAAATATATCTGAGAGATAGATATATGATATCATCATTTTTACAGCAAAGAAAATGAACAGGAAATAGGCGAAGAAGCCCCACACTACGAAAAAACCGTATTTTATCACATCTTCCCGCTGGTTGGAAGTTAGCAGATAGGCAACCAGCAGCGCAAAACTATCCATGCCAAGCGGCTGGATGAAAACGACATCTGAGATGAGGCCGACGAAGAAAACGGTGAGTGAGCCGATGAGGTCAGGGTAGGTAAATACCCAGTAAAAAACGCAGATGGCCGCAATGGCAGGGCTGAAACTGTAATGGATCAAGGTGCCATCGTTAGCGGCGGAGATCAAGATAAGCAGGCTCGAAAGAACGATGGGTACGAGCTGATAGAATTTGTTTAAAAATAGATACATAAGTTTAGGTTACAGGTTACAGGTAAGAGGTAACAGGTAGAAAATCTCTGACCTGTAACCGCTTACCCCTCACCTCATTTCAAAATAAATACATAGTCCAGTGCGCTCCAGTCAACATAGGTTTCGATTGTAACCTGTCCTTTATCCATATCCTTCACATAGCCGACCGGGATATCTGCCGGGAAAATTCCACCATCGCCTGAGGTTAAAATTTCCTCACCCACGGAAAGCTTGTTGGTGGAGGTGATATAGTCAAGGCGCGGGTAATTGCCGCCAGTGCCGACCAGTATGGCACGCTTGCCGAAATTCTTGCTTTTGACCGGGATGCTGGAGCGTTTATCAGTAAGCATTATAACGCTGGCGATGCCGCCGGAGATAGATTCTATCTGCCCGACCAGGCCATCTTCATTGAGCACCACATTGTCTTTTTCAATTTTATCGATATCAGGTGATTTGATGTAGGCGGCGTTAACTATTGGCCCTGGGGTACGGGAAACGATACGCGCGGTATAAAAATTATTACTATATTGCGGGATGAAATTAAGTTTCTTTTTCAATGCCGCCATTTCCTGCTGCATCAGGTAAAGCTCAAGGCGGGCTTTATAATTCTCGCGCTCAAGCTCTTTTTTCTGCCCGGCTATGGTGTTAGCGTAGAGAATGTTGCCCACCGCATGCGCCGCGCCATCAACAGATTTCTCGGCACTGCCGAAAATTTCAGTGACCGGGTAAAGTATATTCTCAAAAACAATTTTATATTTATCAACGAAATTGGGGAAGAATTTGTTCACCGAGATGATAAGCCCGGAAAGCACGATGAGCAGGATGAGGGATATCTTGGAAACAAGTATCATCACCTGTTTCACTATCAGCATTCTATTTGCTTTCTCTGGATACATTTTTCTGAATTAATTTTACACCTTAAAAGCTTATACGAGAGGCGCAGAATAATTTCAAGATTAATGCGGTGGGTAGTTGAGATTATCACTATTTACTCATGCCGCCAGGAACATTTACTTTATATCCATGGCTTTCAATTTGAGCTCTCATTATGATAAAATTATCGGCGTTTATATAAACGTTACGCTCTCCGGTCTCGGCGTTGCCTTCCTTTTCCGGTTCGGCAACATTAGGTTCGCCAAATATTTTTTTAAGTTTTGTTATTGTGGTACCATAAAAAAGATCATTAGCGTAAGTACCTTTATACTGTAGAGATACACAAATCACTTCTTCCCTTGCTTTAGGGTTAAAACGCGACTCTACGAATTTTGCCCTTGTAAGATAAATTTTAGTCGGTTCAGAACCGTTTTCCCTGATTATTTCAATCAATACTGTACAAATAGCTATAAACTTCTTCTGCTTATCTAACTCTTCAGACATAAAATCTCTGTTAATCTTTTTATAGAATACCATAAAAAGATTAATAAAGCGTTAACATGACAACCATCTGATCTTAAAGACTTTTAGGCCGCGTCGATATCCGGGATATCAAGCATTTTGGCGCCGGCGGTGATTTTGGCTAGCAAACCATAATGCTCAGGCAATACGCGGTTAAGGAAGAAGCGGGCGGTGGCTATTTTTGTTTCGTAGAACGCTTTTTCGGTTGAGCCGCCTTCAAGGGCTTTCATGGCTATTTGTGCGGAACGCGCCCAGATGTAACCTATCACCACAAGCGAGAACATGGTCTGGTAATCAACTGACGCAGCGCCTGCCTCTTCGCGGTTAGAAAGTGATTTCTGTGCTATCCATAGAGATGCCTGGCGGAGGGATTTTAAACCGGCGTAGAATGGCTTCGTGAACTCGGCCATTTTTTCGTCGTTCTTGTTATCATCAACAAAAGCCTGAGCCGGGTGGAAGAAGCGGCGCAGCAGGCGGCCGGTTCCCATCGGAAGTTTGCGGCCGACAAGATCAAGCGCCTGAACGCCATTCGTGCCTTCATAAATCTCAGTGATGCGGCAATCGCGCAGGAATTGCTCCATGCCATAATCTTTGATGTAGCCATAACCGCCAAGCACCTGCATGCCGGTGTGAGCGGTTTGTGTGCCCTGCCCGGTGAGGTATGATTTAACGATCGGTGTGATGAGCGCGATGAAATCTTCAGCCTCTTTACGTTCAGTTTCATCTTCAGACTTATGCATGATATCAATATTAAGCGCCGCCCAAAGTGAAAGGATACGGCCACCTTCAGTAAATGCGCGCATTGAAAGAAGCATGCGGCGAACATCCGGGTGAACGGTTATCGGATCGGCTTTTTTGTCAGGGAATTTTGCACCGTTAAGGCCGCGGCCTTGCAGGCGTTCTTTTGCATATAGCAACGCGTTCTGGTAAGAGACCTCACCAATGCCGAGGCCCTGCATGCCAACTAAAAGGCGGGCTTCGTTCATCATGGCGAACATTCCGCGCATGCCTTTGTTCGGCTCACCAACGAGCCAAGCTTTTGCGCCGTCATAATTCATGACGCAGGTTGGAGTGGCGTGGATGCCCATTTTATGTTCAAGCGCGCCGCAATTTACTTTGTTGCGCTCGCCGATCGAGCCATCTGCATTCACTTCAAATTTTGAAGCTACGAATAACGAGATACCTTTTACACCTTCAGGCGCGCCAGGCAGGCGTGCAAGAATTAAATGCACGATGTTCGGCGCAGCTTCGTGCTCACCGCATGAGATAAAAATTTTTGAACCGGTGATGTTATAAGAGCCATCACCGTTTGGTTCAGCGCGGGTTGTCATCAGGCCAAGATCTGTTCCGGCACCGGGTTCGGTAAGGCACATTACGCCTGTCCATTCGCCGCTGGTCATTTTCGGCAGGTATTTTTGTTTCTGTTCATCAGTGCCGAATAAATGAATTGCGGTATATGCGCCGTGAGTAAGGCCGGGCATCAAACCGAAGCCGAGGTTGGCCGAGCATATCATTTCAATAACGGGAGCATTAACAACGTTAGGCAAGCCCTGCCCGCCATATTCAGTATCGCATGAAAAACCGCCCCAGCCGTTATCAACATATTGTTTGTAGGCATCAATGAAGCCATCTGGAAGATGAACTTTGTTATAGCCATCAGCGCCGCGCTCAAGCTTCAGCCCCTGAGTATCACCAACCACGTTAAGCGGTTGCAGAACTTCCTCACAGAAAATGCCGCCCTGTTCAAGGATTGTATCTATAAGTGAAAGGTCTTCAAACCCTTTCATTTTGCCTTGGTATTTCTCAACTTCCAGCCACTCTTTAAGTGCAAACTGAAAATCCCTGATTGGCGCGCGATATGATGGCATGATTTAGCTCCTTATAATGTTTGTGGCTTTCCTGAATCAGGATTGATAAATTTTGAAGCACCTTCTTGCATACCTTTTGCAATCTCTTTATATCCTATGATATTGGATATTATCTGTGAAAAATTATTGGCAATTCTTTTATCTGAACTTAAAAGATCAGTAGTTTTGAACTCCTGAAGTAGATCTCCCAATCCTTTTATAGCTTCTCCGATAGTTTTAGTTGAAAAAAGCCCATCTGCAATTCCTATTTCTAGCAGTAATGATGATATATCATATATTTTCTGCACATATTCAGCCTGATGACTATCAGTATGATCAAATGAACTAATATGAGGTTTAACTTCAAATTCAGCCTTTTTTCCACCCATCTCTTTCCACTTTGGCAAAAGATATTCAGCAACTTCTCTCATAAAAATTCTTGTCCAACCACCGGCCATATTACTTGATTTAACAACTATGTTTGGGACCGGATCCTTTTTTGCCAGATAAACAGTAATGTTATATTCCTTTTTGTTTTCTGAAATTTCCTTAGCCACTTGAACGGCGGGAAGCTTAACCATGCCAAAACTAACTTTATTAATAAACTTAATAAGGCTGAATGGAGACTCTTCTTTCTCGGGCTTATATTCACTTTGATGTTTATGAATAATAACAGCACCAACATTGCTATTATTATCGGGATTTATAATAATAGCATTGAAACCCTGACCATAAACAGCCCAGTCACTGTTATAATCAACTCTACTGTAATGCATACGCGCATGGAACTGCATACCATCATCGGCCTGGATGATTATATTTTCAGCTGTTTTTTTATTGGATTTTATGAAATCCTCTATCGACATCTCTAATTCCTCAATGGTTTACCGGTTTCGAGCATGTGTTCAATTCTGTCGAGTGTGCCCTTATTTTTGACCAGTTCAACGAAGGTTTCGCGCTCAAGGTCTATCATTTGCTGTTCGGTTATTTCCTTGGTGATGTCGGTGTTGCCGCCGCTTAGAACGAAGGCGCAGGCTTGGGAAACAGTAACATCATACTCGGTTATCTGGTTGGTTTTGCGCATCTCACGGATCTTCATTTCGATTGCGGTGCGCGCGGTTTTTCCAGGCAGATTGATAGGGTAGGTTACTGGTGGTTGGTAGTCTTTTGCCATTTCCAGAGCTTTGCGTTTTGCGTCTGCAAGAAGGCGTTTGCGGTTCATGGTGATGCCGGATTTATCGTTCAGCACTAGCATGGATTTGGCTTCTTCCGCGGAACGTGAAACTTTTGCGGTTGAAATATTCGTCATGGATTCTATCACCGGAGGCATGGTGTTCAAAGTTTTTATCGGTGACAGCCATTTGAACCAGCCGCCAAGTTTTGCAGCCCACATATCAGATTCAGCACGTTTTTTAAGCTGGCGGTAAATGAATTCCTTACAGCCACCCCAACCTGGAACGAGGCCAACACCCACTTCCACAAGGCCGGTGTATAGTTCAACGTGAGCCTGAACGGCATCACAATGAAGCATCATCTCGCAACCGCCGCCGAGGCACAGGCCAGATGGCGCGCCGATGACAGGGAATGGAGCATATTTAAGGCCCATGTAAGCATCATGGCCTTGTTTGATGATACCATCAATTTCTTTCCACGCCGCAGTGTTGGCTGCGAACAGGAGAACGCCGATGTTAGCGCCGACAGAGAAATTATCACTATCGTTATACATTATCATCGCTTTGTAATTCTTCTTGGTTTCTTCAACCGCTTTAACCACAAGCTCAAGAGTGTTAGGGTCTAGCGAGTTCATTTTTGAGGTGAATTCAAAACAGGTTACGCCATCACCGATATCCCAAAGGGCGGCAGAGCCGTTCTTGATGATAGGTTTTGAACCGCGCTTGATCTCTTCAAGCATGAAGGCGTTCGGATCGAACGCAATTGCTTTATAAGTGCCTTGCGTGGTGAGGTATTTTTTCTCTTTGCCTTCAATTTTATAGAATGGCTGGTTATTGGCATTTTTGATGATGGCAGGAATTGCAACGCCATCACGCGCAAGCATTTCAGCGAAGACCTGAACGCCGGATTTTTCTTTGGTGGCGAATTTGTCCATCAGCTCGAACGGACCGAATTTCCAGTTATAGCCAAGCTTCATTGCTTCATCGATATCTTTAATCTCATCAGCAATTTTGCCAGCAAGGTTTGCGGTGTATACGAGTGTATCACGCAGAACAGGCCATGCGAAACGCGTGCCTTCATCACTCACAGCGAACATGTCAGCAAGGCTGCCTTTGCCCATTTCAGCAGAAGCTAGGCGCGGTTTGATGGATGGAAGATAGTTTCCAGTGGTGAGGTCAATTGAGAATTTCTCTTTCTTCGCACCATTTTTCTCAAGCTTATAAAAACCGCCTTTTCCTTTGCGGCCAGTGTAGCCTTCAGCGATCATTTTCGCGATGGTTGCGTGGTTAGTGAAAATTTTGTTGAACTCATCATCTGCCGGAAGGGTTGCAGAGAATGATTTTGCGATAAGCGGCATCAGGTCAAGGCCGATAAGGTCGATAAGGCCGAACACACCGGTTTTAGGAATGCCAAGCGGCTTGCCCATTATGGCATCAACAACTTCAATGCGGGTTTTGGTGGCAACTGTTTCATTCACTGCACGGGTGAGCCAGAAAGTGCCGATACGGTTGGCGATGAAACCAGGGGAATCTTTACATTCAACAACGCCTTTGCCAAGTTTTACATCGCAGAAATTCTTCACAGTTTCTTTTGCATCAGCGCGGGTTTTTGAGCTGGTTACAAGTTCCAGCAATTTCATGTAGCGCGGAGGGTTGAAGAAGTGGGTGATGAGGAAATCTTTCTCAAAATCACCACCAATTCCAGCAGTTAGTTTTTCAAGCGGAATGGTTGAGGTGTTGGAAGAAACGATGGAACCTTTCTTGCGGTTCTCATTTATTTTTTTATAGGTCGCCTGCTTGATGGCGAGGTCTTCGAGAACAACTTCAATAATCCAGTCACAATCTTTAAGTTTTGATATGTCATCTTCAAGGTTCCCTATTTGAATATATTTAAGTTTTTTTGGCGAGGTTAGTGCGGCAGGGTCTGCCTTTTGCAGTTTTTCAAGGGCAGTTTCGGTTAACACATTGCGTGATTTTGCATCCTTCGGGACGATATCAAGCAGCAGAACATTTGTGTTGGAATTGGCTATGTGAGCCGCTATTCCGCTACCCATTACACCGGAACCTATTACTGCAATTTTTTTAATTTCCATGATCTGCCTTTATTAAGATTATATTTTTTCAAGAACCGTAGCAATACCCTGCCCGCCGCCGATGCACATTGTAGCAAGGGCATATTTTGCGCCTTCACGCTTTAGCAGGCTTGCGGCTTTGCCGGTGATACGGGCGCCGGATGCGCCGAGTGGGTGGCCGAGCGCTATTGCGCCGCCATCTAGGTTTATTCTGTTAAGGTCAGCGCCCATTTCTTTTATTACGGAAAGGGATTGCGCGGCGAAGGCTTCGTTAAGTTCGATGATGTCGATATCTTTCAAACTTAAGCCAGCACGTTGCAGGGCTTTTGCGGAAGATGGAACCGGACCGATACCCATGATCTCTGGCGCGCAACCGGAAACGGCGATCGATTTGATACGGGCAATTTTCTTCAGGCCCATTTTATCAGCATATTCTTCACTGGCTACCACAACGAAAGCCGCGCCATCTGTAAGTGGAGATGAAGTTGCGGCGGTTACGGAACCTTTTGCATCGAATGCGGGTTTTAGTTCAGCAAGCTTTTCAACTGTAGAATCACCGCGGATGCAGCCATCTTTAGTAACCGGACCAATTGGCGTTATTTCATCAGATAATCTGCCTTCTGCCTGAGCCTTAGCGGCTTTCTGGTGAGATTTAACTGCGAATTCATCCTGCTCTTTGCGGGAGATCTTATATTTATTGGCAAGGTTTTCAGCGGTGGTGCCCATGCCATCATAGGCTTCCGGGTAGCGCTCGAAAAGTTCAGCGTTAGGGCCGGGGTTAAGGCCGCCCATCGGGATGCGGCTCATAGACTCAACGCCACCGCAGATGAATAATTCACCGGCTCCGGCAGCAATTGCGCCAACGGCATCGTGGATGGTAGACATTGAAGAACCGCAGAAACGATTTGAAGTTACGCCGCCCATTGTGTTCGGCAATTTTGCGATGAAGGCTATCTGGCGGGCGATGTTAAGCCCCTGCTCACCTTCCGGGAAGGCGCAGCCGAGTTTTATATCTTCAATATCTGAAGCGTTTATTTTTGAGCGAACTACTATTTGTTTGAGCACTTCTGCGGCTATGTCATCCGGGCGGACCATGGCGAACTCGCCTTTTCCAGCGCGAGTGAATGGGGAACGTAGAAATTCAACGATGACGGCATTGCGCATAAGATACACTTTTGAGGTTCACTATATATGTAATATCTAACAACTATTATTTAAAGACCTTCAAATAATTTATTGATATAGTTTTTAATTATGCCGTTTTTTCACTTAACTGTTGCAGCGGCGCAGTTGAGAGTTTAATTATTATGCCATGCAGGCAAAGGAAAAATTACCGGAAATCGAAGTTGAAAGCGTTGAGAGCGTAGTTACGCCAATGATGCAGCAATATCTTGCGATCAAGAAGGAATATAGCGATTACCTGCTGTTCTATCGCATGGGTGATTTTTTTGAGTTATTCTACGATGATGCAATTGCGGCCTCGAAAGCGCTGGATATTGTTTTAACGCGTAGGGGCAAAGCACAGGGTGCGGATATTCCGATGTGCGGAGTTCCAGCACATTCTAACGAGGCTTATTTACACAAACTTATAAAACTGGGTTTCAAGGTTGCGATTTGTGATCAGGTTGAAACACCGGAAGAGGCCAAGGCCAAGCGCGGTTACAAGGCTGTGGTGAACCGCGAGGTTATTCGCGTGGTTACGCCGGGAACTTTGACAGAAGATAATCTACTGGAAAATAATGCGAGCAATTTCCTGCTAGCGGTGAATGGCCGCAAAGATGGCAAGCTGGCGCTGTGCTGGTGCGATATATCGACCGGAGAGGTTTATTTTTCCAATATCCTGCGCGATGCTATTTTTTCGGAGATAGAGCGGATAGCGCCGAAAGAGATAATAGTTAATGATGAAGTTCTGAGCGAAAAATTCTCGGAGGAGTTTTTCAGGGTTTACAGGAAAATAATCACCTCCTATCCGAAGAATTTTTTTGAGAGCAGCAAGGCGGAACGCAAGATCTGCGATGGGTATAAGATAAAAAGTTTAGACAGTTTTGAGAAGATGGATAAGGAAGAGCTAGGCTCTTTAAGCGCGCTGATTGAATATTTGCAGATGACGCAGGTTGGCAAGATGCCAAGACTTTCAGCACCCAAACGGAATAATGAGAAAGATTTTCTGGAGATAGATCAGGCTAGTTTTAAGAATCTTGAAATTTTTGGCGCGGCCGGGGGCGAAGATGGGGCGAGTTTATTTTCAATTTTAAATCGCACTCATACAAATGCCGGAACAAGGCTGATGCGGAAAATTCTGGCGCGGCCTCTGGTTGATAAGAAAGCGATCGAAAGTAGACTGGATTGCGTTGAGTTTTTTAAGAATAACGAGGAAGGGCGCACGCAAATTACGGGGATATTAAAATCAATTCCGGATTTTGAGCGGATAATATCGCGCATATACCTTAACCGCTCTAACCCGCGGGATATTGCGGCTCTGCGTGATGGGCTGAAAAGTGTTTTGAAACTTCAGGAAGTTTTTTCATTCTCGAATTTTGCGAAAATTCCTGCGGAGTTGCAGAAGCATGTAAATAAAATTCATAATTTCGATACACTTATTAATACACTTGATAACGCGCTGATGGAATTTCCGGCAATAGCTATAAATGAAGGTGGATATATAAAGCCAGGACATAATGCGAAACTCGATGATTATCGCAACATTCGCCAAAGCAGCGAGAAGATAAAAACCTCGCTACAGGAAAAATATATAAAAGAGAGCGGCATCACCACGCTCAAGATAAAGGATAATAATGTTATCGGGATGTTCATTGAAACGACAGCGATGCATATTGATAAGATACCGACATATTTTGTGCATCGGCAGACATTGGCGAATAATATAAGGTTCACCACCGACGAGTTGAAGAAAATTGAGAATGAGATAATCAATGCGAAATCTTATGCGATAAATCTGGAGATGGAAATTTTTAGGGAATTGCAGAATGAGATCTTGAACTCGGCGGAAAGAATAATTGAAACCTCGGAAAGTATTTCGTTCCTTGATCTATTCTCAGGATTCGCAGAACTGGCGAGCGAGCAGAATTATTGCCGCGCGGAAATTACAGACAAGATCGAGTTTCTGGTTGAAGAAGGGCGGCACCCGATTGTTGAGAGTGCAATCAAGAATTCGAAAGAGAAACAGAGTTTCATCGGCAATGATTTGAATTTAACCCAGGATGGTTTTGTGTGGCTGCTTACCGGGCCTAACATGAGCGGAAAAAGTACGTTCCTGCGGCAGAATGCGCTCATTGCCATCATGGCGCATATAGGTTGCTTTGTTCCGGCGAAGAGTGCGAAGATCGGCATCATTGATAAAATATTCAGCCGGGTTGGCGCGAGCGATAATATAGCGAAGGGACATTCAACCTTCATGGTGGAGATGATAGAAACAGCAGCGATATTGAATAATTCAACCGCGCGCTCATTTTTGATATTGGATGAAGTTGGGCGTGGCACTGCAACTTTTGATGGGCTAGCAATTGCATGGGCGGCACTGGAACACATACATGATAATCTGCGGGCACGCTGCTTGTTTGCCACGCATTATCACGAGCTGCATGAGCTGGATGTGGAGCTGAAGGGACTTTCGTGCCATACAACCGATATTAAAGAGTGGAATGGTGACATTGTTTTCATGCACCGCATCATTCCGGGCAAAGCAAGCCAAAGTTATGGCATACATGTGGCAAAAATAGCTGGAATACCTCAATCGGTGATAGAGCGGGCGAATGATATAATGACCACGCTGGTTAGGCAGAACAAAGGCGCCTCGGTTGACATACTGGCTGCCGCCCTGCCATTATTCGCGGAAGAGAATAAAAATTCAATATTGAATAATAAGCTCGATAATGCCGGGAAAGCGGCGCTGGACAGGCTGAACTCCGTTGATATCAATAACATCACCCCGGTTGAGGCATTTAAACTCCTGGTTGAAATCAAAGGTGGGCTTACTACCAAAGGTTAAAATGCTGTTGTATTTGCGGCACAAATTTTATATAAGATAAAAATTAGTTAAAATTTTAGCTAATTTTTATGGAACCAGTAAAACCATTAGATAATTATGGTTTTATGCAAAACAACGCTTTCCAGATGATAGACAAATCGAAAACGTTTTTCAGAAAACTGGACATACCAGGCCTGGGGCTTTTCCAGCATGATGCCGACCTTGAAGAAAAACAGACCGAATATCTATGGAGCCGCGACCCTTTCTATGTGAAGCAATATATGAAAATGGTCGATGACAATTACGATAACGAGCTCCATGTTTCAGACACTTTCAAAAAAATAGGCTCCAATGATTTCAGGAGCCATTTCTTCCTCTCGAAAATAGATAAAAAAGTTATAATGGGCGTTCGGCTTACCCTAAACGATCCGTTCCTGAAATATAGCCTGCCGACGGAAAAGAATAATTTCAACTTCAGCGACCTGTTCCAGGATATTGATTTTGCAAATAACAAATATTGCGAGATAACAAAATTCACCGTCCTTGAAGAACACAGGAACGACATCAACCATTACGTCAACGGCTTTAAGTTCTTCAAGCAGCTGATGGATGAGCATAAGATAAAATATATGCTGATCTGCGGCTCAAGGGCAAGGCACCGCATATATAAAAAATTCGCCGCGCAGCATTTTAACTTTGTTGATATGAAAAAGCTCGATATCACCCTGTGGCCGGAATATTCAACTATCAGCTTCGCGCATGATAGCTGGGCATCACTCTACCAAAACATGGATATAACTTAAAGGAGAGCTATATGGATATTAAAACTTTATCGAAGGTGTTGCTGCTTACCAGCATGGCAACCTTGATGAATGCCCCGGCATTTGCAGATGAAGCGCATAACGCAAATTCCGATAGCACCCCGCTCACACTTGAAGAAGTGATGAACACGCAAATATATTCCGCATCGAAAAGGCCGGAAAAGATCTCTGAAACGGCGGCATCTGTTTATGTCATCACCGCGGAAGATATTGCGAAATCTGGTGTTACCAGCATCCCTGAGGCTTTGCGCATGGTTCCGGGAATAGATGTTGCACGAACGAATGCCAATACCTGGGCGATCAGCATCAGGGGTTTCAACACACAATTCTCTAACAAACTATTGGTTCTTATAGATGGCCGCTCGGTCTACACGCCACTTTTCTCCGGGGTTTACTGGGATTCACAGGATTATGTTCTTGACGATATCGACAGGATCGAGGTTATAAAAGGCCCAGGCGGCACGCTTTGGGGTGCCAACGCAGTTAACGGCGTTATCAACATCATAACCAAAGAAGCCAGGAAAACCCAGGGCAGTTATGCTTCTGAAACCATGAGCACCAACGGTGATAATTCTACCGAAGTAAGATATGGCGGAAAAACCAGTGATATAGATTTTTACAGGGTATATGGAAAATATACCAACACTGACTCCCTGCCTAATTCTGTTACAGGCGCGAATAACCATGATGACTGGAGCAAAGGCCAGGCCGGTTTCCGCTACGATTTCAGGAACAGCAATTATGACGCGCTGACCTTCCAGGGTGATTTCTTCGACGGTAAAAAGGAATATCCTTTTGCATTGCCTACCGGTTCACCTCCTTTCACATCAGGCCTCCTGACCAATTCAGGGTTCCAAGGCGCGAACATGATGTTAAAATGGAATATATTGTCTGATAAATTCAAGACCGACATCAAAGCCTATACCGATTACACCACCCGAAATGAATCTCCGGTGTTGCAACAATCTATCGAAACGCAGGATATCGACGTTCAAACCCAGTATGATTATGGCAGGAACAGCTTTATCGGTGGTGCGGAAGCAAGGTTCATTTCATACAACCTTATCAACAGCCAATATATATCATACGCTCCTTCGGAATCTTCGGTTTCGATATTAAGTACTTTCTTGCAGGACAAAATAACGCTTGTTCCTAATAAAGTGTTCTTAACCCTAGGCTCAAAATTCGATTATAACGACTATACAGATTTCGGGGTCGAACCTAACGCAAGGTTATCTTACCAGATAGACGAGCATAACTCTGTATGGGCGGCAGTTTCGCAAGCTATCAGAACACCGACCATGGGCGAGAACAGCTTTACGAACCTCACTCCTCCGGGGCCACCGCTTGGGGTCATTTCAATCGTGGGCAACCCTTCTTATGGATCTGAGAACCTTACCGCTTATGAGATGGGCTATAGGGGCGATATATCAAAAAATGCGTTCTTTGATATTTCCACTTTCTATAATGAATATACACATCTGAAAACAGGCGAGGCGAATTCTGCAACGCCGCCGATAACCTTGTTGACATCTAACAATGGTTATGGCGAAACTTATGGTGTGGAATCTTATGCCGTGTGGGGAGTCAATAAATACTGGGATGTTAAACCAGGTTATACCTTCCTCATACAGAACTTCCATCTAAGGCCGGGCAGTAACGATACCACGCTCGAACATGATGAAGAAAGATCACCGCAGAACCAGTTCACACTCGGCTCTTATGTTAAGCTCGCTGAGAATGTAAACTGGGATTCCAACCTCTATTATGTTGGCAACCTTCATTACTTCACCACTGATGCTGTTCCTGTAAGAACCAGGATAGACGCTTATACCCGCTTCGACACGCAGATCCGCTGGAATGTTATGAAAGATGTGGAACTAAGCCTGATCGGCCAGAACCTGCTTGATGACAAACACCAGGAGTTCAACGAGGTGATATATAATACCCCTTCACAAGACAGACGCGCCGTTCTTGCGCGGGTGAAAGTTAAATTCTAGTAACTCGTAAGCTCGTTCCTGAAAAGGAGCGGGCTTAAACTTTCCTTATATACATCTGCATATCGCCTTCTTTTTTCAGGCTTATGACCGGCTTGAGTTTCTTCGATTGCCCCGGCACTATCTCAAGGCTGAAATAAGGCAGCAATTTTGACAGCACCATTTTAATTTCCATCTCAGCGAATTTTGCGCCGATGCATTTACGTGGGCCTATTGCAAAAGGTATGTAGGAGGCAGGAATTATATTTTTCTCATTATCTTTTGAAAATCTTTCCGGGATGAACTTCTCAGGCTCCTTCCACCATTTTGAGCTGCGGTGGATGCATATGATGGGGATGGTGACCGTTGTACCGGCCTTTACCTGATAGCCGCCGATAATATCATCATCCAGCGGCGCGCGGGCGATCGCCCAGAAGGATGGATATATCCGCGCAGCCTCTTTGGAAACCATATCTAAATATTCAATGCTTGAAATATCATGGTAGGTGGCGTTATCTATATCTGCGATATTTGTAATAAGTTCAGCCCTTAGTTTATGTTCTACATCTGGGTTCTCTGCGAGGCTATACCAGAACCACTGCAACGCGGTTGATGTTGTTTCATACGCGGCGAATATCATGTTAACCGCCTGGTCTATCAGGTCTTGGTAGGTAAAGCGCGAGCCATCTTCATATGTCGCGCGCTGCATTATCGCGAGGATGGTGTTTGATCTATTCTCCTTCAGGTTCAATTCCAGATTTCCATTTATGAACTCCACCACGGCCTTGTAAGCCTTTTGCGCACGTGCATATAATTCCGGCTTGAGGTATCTGTTGGTATCGCGTTTGGGGAAAATGCGCGGCAGGCCGACATATTCCATTAGTATGTTTATGTTTGCATCAAGCATTTCAGCCTGCTGCTTGGTTATGTTATTGCCGAACAATGTGCGCAGGGAAACGTTCATGGTAATATAAGACATATCTTTGCTGATATTCACCGGCTTCCGGCTTTTAGAGTCTTCGCCCCATTTGTTCTTTATGTCATTTATCACCTCGGCGGTAACCTTGGAATAAATTCCCTCAACCGATTCCTTATTGAAGAGCGGTTGCAGCATCTGCCGGTCTTTTTTCCATTTCTCGCCATAGCTCACCAGCAACGCCTGACCCAAGAATTGCGAGAACCTTATCGCCATGTCGCTCTTGCGGTAATTTTTGTGGTTCTTCACCAGAACATATTCTATCAGCTCCGGGTGGTTGAGCTGCACGTTCCACTTCCTGCCTACGCGAAAATCTACCAGGTCACCGTAAACATGGGCGTTGTTCGACAGGAATTCTATCGGCCCCTTTTTTATCTCGGGGATGGAACCCAGCAGAAAATGTGGCTTTGGGCCACCTGAGTAAGTAAAATTTGATTCCTGGACTTTCTTTAGCATAAAACCATCTGGTGGTTATGAAATATACAGATATAATACAAAAATAGTTTATGCTTGCAACAAAGGTTATTGCCATGCCCGAAAAGGTGCAACCTAAAATAAACTCCCTGGAAAGCGCGCTTCATGAATGGGAAAAAGCCGTTGGCCGGGAAAATGTTATTACCGACACTGCCAAGATCTCCTATTACGAAAACACCACTTTCAAAACCAGCCAGTCTGTCAGCGCGATTCTAACGCCGAAGAACCGTGAAGAGGTTCAGGCCTGCGTGCGCATCGCCAATGAATATAAAACCCCGCTTTACCCGGTGAGCAAGGGTTATAACTGGGGCTACGGCTCGCGCGTTCCGGCGGAAAGCGGCTGTGTGGTGATATCGCTGGAGAGGCTTAATAATATCACCGGATATGATGAAGAGCTGGCTTATATCACTGTTGAGCCGGGCACCACATTCCGCCAGGTATATGATTTCCTCAAAGAAAAAAATTCAAATCTCATCGCCCCCGCCATCGGCTCTACCAGTGCGGCAAGCCTTATTGGTAATGCACTTGAACGTGGCGTTGGGCAAGGCATTTACGCTGACCGCTTCCAGCATTGTTGCAATATGGAAGTGGTTTTACCAAACGGTGAGTTCATCCAGACCGGCTTTGGTAATATGGAAAATGTGCACAGTAAAAATATTTTCAAATGGGGCGTGGGGCCAACAATTGATGGATTATTCTCGCAATCCAATTTTGGTATAGTAACGAGAATGACATTCTGGCTGAGCCGCAAACCGGCTTATTTCCAGGCAATTTTCTACACCATCAAAAATAATGACCAGCTTGAAAAAGCAGTGGATGCATTAAGGCAGCTGAAGCTTGAAGGTACGCTTACCACTGCCTCAATAATATCTAACTCGCACCGTATATTATCAATGAAACGCCAGTTTCCCTGGGCAGAGGTGAAAGATGACAACGCCACGCTGCCGCAAAGATATGTTGATGAACTGGAAAAAAACGCGCTGAAAGGCGCGGTATGGGTTGGTGATGATGCTATAATGGCACCGACGAAAGCCATCGGTAAGGCGCGGGCGAAGCGGGTGAAACAGTTGCTCGGCGCAGTGGTTGACGATATGATAATAATTAATGACCGGGTTGCGAGGATCGGCACTATGTTGTGGAGGCCTATAAAGGCGCTTACGGGAGTTGACCTGCGCGAGCTGATGTATTTCTTTTATAACTCCACACATCTTGGCATTCCGATGGAAAAACAATTGTCGGTCTGCTATTGGCGCAAGAAAACCCCGGTGCCTGCGAACATTGATATAGACCGCGATAAATGCGGGGTCATTTCGCTTACGCCATCTGTGCCATTACAGGGCAGCCATGTTATAAAGGTGATGGGGATAATGGAAAATATTTGCAGGAAATATGGTTTCGAGCCTAACCTTGGTTTGAAAACGATGAGCGAGCGCCACCTTATCTGCGTGCCGCAGATTATCTATGACCGCGAAACGCCGGGGCAGGATAAAAAGGCGATGGATTGTTATAATGAAATGCTAAAAACCCTGACTGACGAAGGATATCCGCCTTATCGCCTGGGCGTGCAATCTATGGATAAAATGACCTCTACATCATCTGAATATGTTCAATTGGTCAACATACTGAAGTCAAGCATTGACCCAAACAATATTATTTCGCCAGGGCACTATGGTATTGGCAGTTGATATAAATCAACTACGAATATGCAAACTTCCTTAATCCTTGTTTTTAATTGAAATAATAGCAAAATATTTATATACGATTAATTATGACCGTCAATGTACCAGAAAAACCTAAGTCTGCCCTGCCTTTGATAGTCAGGGTATTGCGCAATAAATTTGTGCAGACGATCCTATCTTCACTTGAGGAAAAAACCCGTAACAACATGATGGAATCTGACGGGGCGCAGATAGTAAGAACCAATAAACTTACCCCGGAACTGCTGAAAGATTTTTTTGAGAACAAGGTTCTTGCCATACATATGCCTGGGTTCTGCCCGCCGGAAATTGCCGAACACACAGCAAATAACATCCTGAAAAAACAGCTGCACAACTGGAACATCCGGGATGCAAAAACAGGTTATAAGGAAAGTGATGTTGAAGTTTTCGGCACACCTTTTACAGATGCAATAAGGAGCGACAGTGCCTGGAATAGTTATTTTTCCGGGGCAAAAAAACTGGCAGATGAACTTCATGAACTTTCAGCGCCATATCAATATCCACTTGATAAGTTCCGCAATGAAATGGATGAACTATGGCCAGAAGGCTTTACCGTAAAGACCTATAAGGGTGCCAAAATGGTTCCCGGCCTTGTGCGGGTTATGCATGATAAACCAGTGGCGCAGAGCGCTGAGGCATCTTTAGGCTGCCATGTCGATGATACACCCATCATCTCACCCAACCATGGAAAATTCTCAGTAAACATATATCTGAAGCCAGCTAAACAGGGAGGAAACCTGTTTGTCTGGAACTCCAAAATATCAAGCCTGAAAGAATTTTTTTCCAGATGGTATCTCATCAAGAATTTTTTCCTTGAATCAAATTACCAGAACGAAGAGCTGCAAAAAGGCTTTCAGTCAATGCTTCCAGAGCCTTTTGAAATAAAAGTTGCGCAAGGTGACCTGGTTTTGATAAATACCGGCCGTCCCCACGCTGTTTCCGGCTATTCCGGTGGCCCAAGGGTTTCAATTCAGGCATTCATCACCTACGAAAAAGGCAAAGCTTTGCAGGTTTGGGCTTAATTTAGTTGATGGTTAATGGCTGATGGTTTATTGTTTCCAGAAATTAACCAACATGAATAATTATGTATCTTAGCATTGTAATCCCAGTTTATAACGAAGAGCAGAATATCAAACCGCTGGTTGAGGAAATTGACCGTGCGCTTTCTGATTATCCTGCCACGAAGAATAATTTTGAGGTTATTTTTGTTGATGATGGATCGACCGATACTACGGTTGATGAGATAAGAAAAATTACCGCGATAAACGCAAAGCTGGTGAAATTCAGCCGCAATTTCGGGCAGACATCTGCAATGGCCGCAGGCATCGAGGCGGCGGAAGGTGAATATCTCGCATTCCTTGATGGTGACTTGCAGAATGACCCATCTGATATTCCGATGATGCTGGAAAAACTTCAGAGTGAAGGGCTAGACATGGTTGCAGGCCGCCGCGCAAAACGTAAAGATGGCATGTTACTGCGCAAAATTCCAAGCAAAATTGCTAACCGCCTCATCTATAATGTCAGCAAAATTGAAGTTAAAGATTATGGCTGCACGCTCAAACTTTTAAAAACAAAAATCGCAAAAGACCTTGATCTTTACGGCGAGCTGCACCGTTTCATCCCTATCCTCGCCGGCATACGCGGCGCAAAAATCGCGGAGGTTGACGTTAAACACCACCCGCGCAAATTCGGTGTTTCAAAATATGGCCTTTCCCGCACATTGAAAGTTGCGAGTGATTTATTGCTAATGGCATTCTTCATAAAATACCGCCAGAAGCCAATGCATCTGTTCGGCTCGCTCGGACTGGGTTCACTGGGACTGGGGATGTTAATATCGCTCTATTTATTCGTGGATAAATTCATCCTGGGTGAATCTATCGGCGCGCGCCCGCTTTTCTTCGCCGCGATATTGCTGATAATTGCCGGCATCCAGCTGGTCGCCACCGGATTCATCGCGGAACTGGTCATGCGCACTTACTTCAACAGCAGCCATTCAAAGCCTTATATTGTTGAAGTTACCGAGAAAATCGGGAAGAAACAAGGCTCTCTTTCATCTCATTAGAGGAATTCATTTCATAAATTCTCTGCGTTCCTGCGCACGAAATTTGATATTGCCATTTCGTCTATCTCTATCTGGGTTTTGCGCTGTAGTTCCAGCTCAAGCTCAGTTTCTCGGTTCTCTTTCACTATCTCGTATTTTTTCATCTCGGAGAATATGATAGATATCTCATCGGTCATTTTATTTATCTGCGGGTTAAGTTTGTCTATTTCAGCAAGGATGACCTCTTCCTTCTTGCGTACGCCCATAACGAAATTAAGGAACATCGGGCGGAAATCTGCGGCGGTACGGGCGAGATTATCAGATTCATATTTTATCGAATCCTCCAGGCGTTTTATCTCATCAATATGCTGCTGTTTTTTATCGAGCAGAACGGCAAGCTGGCGGCGCTTTTCATCAAGTTGCGCCTTGTTTATCTTTATGAGCGTAGTGAGAGATTTTAGCATAAGGTGAATTGCCTAAGGCAATAATTTTTACTGGGATTCTGAATCAAGTTCAGAATGACAGCTCGTAAGTTGTCATTCTGGCGAAAGCCAGAATCCCAACCAACTTCGTTAATTTTACTTCGCACCCAATATCTCTTTGAGTTGTGCATAACATTGTTCCAGCGTGGCAGATTCCTGGGGGAGCTGGCCTAGGAACTCCTCAAGCTTGGGATAATATTTTATGGCTTCGTCAACCTCAGGGTCGGAACCTTTGCGGTAGGCGCCGAGGCGGATCATCTCGGCCATGTCCTCATAGATCGAGAGGATACGTTTGGCTTTTTTTACCAATGCATTTTGTTCATCGGTATTGCAGCCGGGCATGGTACGCGAAATGCTTTTTAAAACATTGACCGCCGGAAAACGCCCACGCTCAGCTATTTTGCGCTCCATCACGATGTGGCCATCCAAGATCCCGCGGACGGTATCTGAAACAGGTTCGTTATGGTCGTCACCTTCAACCAGCACGGTGAAAAGGCCGGTTATGCTGCCCTGCCCTTTGGTTCCTGGGCCGGCGCGCTCAAGCAGTTTTGGCATTTCGGCGAAGACCGATGGCGTGTAGCCGCGCGTGGCAGGCGGCTCACCAGCCGACAAGCCGATCTCGCGCTGCGCCATTGCAAAACGCGTTACGGAATCTATCAGGCAGAGAACATCTTTGCCCTGGTCGCGGAAATATTCGGCGACGGTAAGGGTGAGATAGGCTGCCTGGCGGCGCATCAGCGCAGATTCATCAGAAGTTGCAGCAATCACCACCGCCTGTTTCAAACCTTCTTCACCCAAATAATTATGCAGGAATTCCTGTAGCTCGCGGCCGCGCTCACCAACCAGGCCGATAACTTTTATTTCCGCATCGGAATATTTTGTGAGCATGGAAATGAGCACAGATTTTCCTACACCGGAACCAGCGAAGATGCCCATACGCTGCCCCTTGCAGCAGGTTGCGAAAGTGTTGACCGAACGCACGCCAAGATCAACTTTTCCCTCAACCATTTTACGACGATGGGCGGAAGGCGGTGTGGCTTTGAGCGGATAAGGCACGGTGCCGGATTCTATCGGGCCTTTATCATCAACACTCTGGCCAAGGGCGTTCACCACGCGACCAAGCCAGGCTTGCGAGGGGTAGATGAAATTATGGCTCTCCTCGACCTCAACCCGGCAATTGGCTGAAACACCTTGCAGGTCTGCAAATGGCATGAGGATGGCGGTATCGCCGCGGATACCTACAACTTCGGCGAGGGTTTTATGGCCGGAGGTTGAAACTATCTGGCATTTTGTGCCGATGGCAACGGCGCCTTGCAGGCCAACGGCCTCTATCATCAAACCGTTAATAGCATGAACACGCCCGAATATATGGAATTCGGGGATGGTGTTAATGCGATTTATTATTCCATCGATCATAAAAATTCTTTTTGCGAAGCAAACTTCCCTTAAATGCCATCCCCCGAATTTCAATACTGGTGTAACAAAGTGAAGCCAGGATTGGAATTATAGGGGGATCCAGGCTATTTTTTATTTCCGTCTTTGCCGAGCTCGTCTGCCACAGCGGCGAAAAAGCCCATATCATCGTTAATGGTAGATTTAGACGAGGCGATGTTCTGCTCAACAATTTTTTCGTAAACCTCACCACGCAGAACGGTTGCATTCTTCGGGAATTCAACCCCGATCTTTACGTTCTTGCCTTTTACTTCGATAATTTTTACTTCAATCTTGTCATTGATGATTATCGACTGGCCAATTTTTCGTGTGAGATAAAGCATTTCTTGAGGTTAGCTTAAATTTAATATTCTTAAAACAAAAAAATGGCAGGAAGGCGGGAAAGCTGGTGGCTAATGGCTGATGGCTAATAGAATTGCCACGCCTGCACCCAATTCATATGTTGTCATTCCGGATTTTAATTCGGAATCCAGCCGTAATCATTATCTATGGCTTGGTCTGGATCACGGAGATAAACTCCGTGATGACGGTGACTGGAGAGATGGTATAGTTTCAATAAATAAATTTCGCTGGAATGACCGCGGTTTATTAATCTATTATCTCAGAATCCTTATAACCCTGGGCGTAAAGCAGGCTGCGGAGGTTTGGTATGTCTATTTTGTGTTCGGCCTCACGTTTTACTTTTTCTTTGGCGTGATAAGCAATACCCGTGCCGGCGGCTTTTATCATCGGCAGGTCGTTGGCGCCATCACCTACGGCGAGAGCCATGCTCTGGTAAATGCCGAGTTCGTCGCAATAGAATTTCAAGGCGTTTAGTTTGGATGTGGCGTCTAAGATCGGCTCACGAACTTTGCCGCTTAGTTTGCCGTTTGCTATCTCAAGAATGTTAGCTTCGTCAACATCAAACCCCACATGCTCACGCACGCGGCTGGTGAAGAAGGTGAAACCGCCGGAAACCAGAACACATTTTGCGCCGTTTGCTTTCATGGTGGCAACCAGTTCTCGCGCACCTTTGGAATAGGTTATGCGGGTATCATAGGCTTTTTGCAAGTCAGTTTCGGGTAGCCCGGCGAGCAGGCCAACGCGCTCACGCAACGCCGCCTTGAAATCAAGTTCACCGTTCATGGCTTTTTCGGTGATGGCAGAAATCTGTGGTTTTATGCCGAGCATATCAGCCAGTTCATCAATACATTCCTGCTCGATTATTGTGGAATCCATATCGGAGATGAGAAGTTTTTTTCGGCGGGTTGTGGAATCTTCCTGAACCACGAAATCAACATCGACCGGTTGCAGGAGTGCTGAAAGTAACTCGCGCACCTCTTCAACATCAAGCACGGCGCAGTGTATATCAAGGGCACGGTTCGGCGAAAGCCACTGGATATTCTCAACGATGCCGCCATTATGTTGCATTGCATCTATTATCTGGTCGGCCTCGAGCTGGTTGAGGTTGAATTTTGGGCCTGCGATAATTGTTGCAACTGATTTCATAAATAATGTAATAATTAACTATGGAAAATAAAATACATATTGTTTACGGCCCCACCGCAAGTGGAAAGACCAGTTATTCGCTGGAGTTAGCACAGAAAAGTGATTCTGTCATCATAAACGGTGATGCCATGCAGATCTATCGCGAGATTCCCATCATCACCAACCAGCCTACCGCAGAAGAGCGCGGGGTAATTCCGCATGAGCTGTTCGGCTTAAAAAGCATTGTCGAAAACTCTGATATGAATAAATGGCTGGATATGGTTCTGCCGCTTATAAAACGTGTAATGGCTGAAAATAAAATCCCGATAATTGTTGGCGGAACCGGGATGTATCTAAAAGCACTGATAAAAGGAATTTCAACCATCCCGGAAGTGCCTGTGGAAATAAAGAACGAGATACGAAAAAGGTTCAAGGATGTGGGCATCAATGAATTTTATAATTTGCTGAAAGTGAAAGACCCGCTCTCGGCGGAAAAAATAAAACCCGGCGATTCGCAGCGGATGATGCGCGCGCTGGAGGTTATGGAATATACAGGTGTTTCGATAAAACAATGGAACACCCAGCCGCACAAAACATTCTTTGATGAGAAGGATTTTGAAATTCATTTTCTGGATAGGCCACGTGAGGAGATTTACAAAAATATTGATGAGAGGTTTGAGAATTTCATTGAGCTTGGTGCGCTGGAGGAGGCTGAAAAGGCCAATGAGATATTTAAGGGTTCAGGCTTGAGCGAGCTGGAGATAGAAAGTTTGCCCGCTTATAAGGCACACGGATTGCGCGAGCTTATCAGTTATATCAAAGGCGAGATATCTTTGGAAACGGCGATAAAACACAGCCAGCAGGTTACTAGGAACTACGCGAAACGTCAGTTGACGTGGTGGCGCGGGCAGATGAACTATTAGCCCAGTATTGGCCCCTTCTTTTGATAACGAAAGATGCAAATGGGCCTTCAAGCTCGTGATCGCATATATATTCATGCACCTTGCTGTCGAGCTCATGGAATTCTTTTCTTACATATTCCAGTTTTGCCTCGAAGTCTTTTGGTTTAATCTGGGAATCTTTAAGGATATTTATACACTGGAAATTCTTTCTCAATGGGCTCAGAAAAAGCTGAGAATCAGGGCTCTTCCGCTCCTCCAAAAATTCAATGAATACCATGGAATTCCTTACATGCGTGCTTAGCATGTAGTTCAAGCTCATACTCTGTTTTACATCCTCATAATTCCTGCGCTTATAAATATGTTTGGGACGAATATCTATTACTGTTATGCTGCTCATTGGCAATGGCTCAGCTGGCATTGGCGCAGCAAGCGCGGCAGGTAACACTGGTTTCTCTGCTTCTTGCTTTTGCTTAGGCTTACTTATCAAGCCCTGTTCATATAATTCTTCCTTAACACTTTCATATATATTATCAAAATATTCACTCCTGATCCTGCCTATATCATGGGGAATGGTAAAGTCCTTATATTCCTCAAGTGCGGCATGAGCCAAAGACCTGATTTTTTCGTGCTCGTTATTTCCGGCGTGCAGGTTAAGCAATTCATTTTTCTTATGCTCACCTAATATTTTAATTTCAGGGTCATATTCCAGAGTTTGCTTCAAGCGGTTGGATATATTTTTATTTACAAAATATACACCGGGAGCTGACCCGGCCTGATGGATATCTTTCAGCGCCTGAGAGAAATATATGTAATCATGGTTACCAAGTGTGTTCCGCCCTTTTTTCTCATCTTCTTCCGCCAAGCATTTGAGCGTGGAATAGATGTTGATTATATTATTATAGTGGTGATGTGGGGTTTGGGTGGCTGCAACAGCGCCAGGAGGGCCTTTTAATCGCAGCGCGGCTTTGTTTTTATTCTCTGGCATTATTAAAAAATCTTACTAAATTCGTTTTTATGAAAATTATACTTGCTTCAACTTCGCCCATCCGCAAACAGATGATGGAAGATGCCGGGATATCATTTGTGGCAGTGCCACCGATTTGCGATGAACGTATCATAAAGGAACAAAAAAGTCACCTGAATATGCTGGATCTGGCGCTTGAACTGGGAAAAGCCAAGGCCAAGAGTATTTCTGATTTAAATCCAGGGGCTTATGTCATCGGAAGCGACCAGATCTGCGAATTTGGGGGAAAAGCGATATCGAAATCTAAAAATGCAGATGACGCCTTTAAAAGCCTGCGTGCGCTTGAAGGAAAAGAGCACAGGCAGAATAATGGAACATGCATATATCTTAACGGTGAATGTGTCATGGAGTTTAAGGATATTGCGGTTCTAGGGATGAAAAACCTATCTGATGATGATATAATGGATTATATAAAAAAGGATGACCCGATAGGCTGCGCGGGGAGTTATAAGTTCGAATTAAATGGTAAATATCTGTTTGAGAAGATAGAAGGAACAGCAGAATGCATCCAAGGGTTTTGCGTGAGCAGGGTGAAGGAATATTTTTTGAAAAATAATATTATCTGACATGGGAAAGAAAACTGCCGATAAATGGCTTGAGAGCGGCTTTGAGCATGTGTGGCTACCTTATACACAAATGAAGGATGCTGAGCTGCCGCTGGCTGTAAAAAGCGCGCTGGGCTCGAAAATAATCCTGGAAGATGGCCGTGAACTTATTGATGGCATCGCCAGCTGGTGGTCTTCCGCGCATGGATATTCACATCCGCATATCGTACAGAAAATGAAGGAACAGGTGGAGAATTTAAGCCATGTGATGTTCGCGGGATTTGCAAACCAGCCGGCCTTCGCGCTGTGTGAGCGGATCGCGAAGATGACGCCGGAAGGGCTGAACCGCGTTTTCCTGGCAGATTCCGGCTCAGGTGCGGTGGAGATAGCGATGAAAATGGCGGTGCAGTTCTGGCATAACCGTGGTGACAAAAAACGCAAAAAATTCATTGCGTTCAAAAATGGCTATCATGGCGAAAGCATGGGCGCGCTTAGCCTTGGCGATCCGGATGGGTGGACGATGAAAGCTTTCAACCATTATGCACCGCAACAATTTTTTGTTGATATACCGCGCGATGAATATGCCTTTGCCGAGTTCGATGAATTGCTGGGCGGCATAAAAAAGGAAACTGCCGGGCTTATCATTGAGCCACTAGTGCAGGGTGCGGGCGGGATGAGATTCCACAGCGCAGATGTGCTGGCGGAGATTTACCGTATATGCAAAAAGCACGAAATTTTGTTCATCGCCGATGAGATAATGACCGGGTTCTATCGCACCGGGAATGCATTCGCCTGCGAGGAGGCCGGCATTACGCCTGACCTCCTGTGCCTGGGCAAGGCACTAACGGGTGGCATGGTTTCACTCGCCGCAGTGGTTACTACTGATGAGGTTTATAATGAATTTCTGGGTGATAATTTTGATAAGGCGTTCCTGCATGGCCCTACCTTTATGGGCAACCCCCTCGCCTGTGCCGCCGCTAACGCGAGTTTAGACCTGTTTGAAAAAGAGGATTACGCGGAAAAGGTTTCAAAGATAGAAGAGTTCCTGATCCATGAACTTGAGCATTTCAAGGGCGATAATAAAATTATTGATGTGCGTGTGAAGGGCGCAATTGGCGTGTTGCAACTGCGCGAGAAGAATTATGACGAGATGTGGAAATATATTGCGGGGTTACGGAAAAAATTCATCGGCCGCGGGGTTTTCCTCCGCCCGTTCAAAGATGTTATTTATGTAATGCCTAATTTCAATATGAGCATTGACGAGCTTGAGATAATTGGCGATGCTATCTCTGACGTGCTGGTCGATTAAGGGTTGCAATTAGGTGAAAAACGCTATATATTAGGCACTTACGAACATCTTTCGCAACATGGGGAATTGCAATGGGAAGAAAAGATATTGATGATGATATCCTCCTCGAGGCAGCAGGCATTGGTAAGTCTATATTCGGCAAGCACGAGTTGGTCTGTGCCCCGCCATCGCACATTCCGCCAGAAGAATTCTACCGCAAAATAGGCAAGCAAAGCCTTATCGAACTTGCAGCCTTGCAATGTATGGGGCTTGAACAGGATTTCAACGACAGGTCGGATAATTCTGCTTACCGTTACAGGTTGGTTAATGACAAGAACCTTCCCGAACCCACACTTTCAGACTGGATGTTCGTTTGCCGCGAAGGGCCTTTAAAAACAGTTGGCGAGCTGAAAAATGAAGAGGAAATATTTTTCAAGGATGACAAGCGGATAAATAAGCGCGATGCTTCGTTCGGCCCAAGCGCCCCTTATGCGTTCTATATACCCGTTCCACCAGGGTTTGAGATAGAGAACATAACTGATAAAGAAAAAACC
>Ga0206887_10052_pt1 | contig 27266 bp, 36 predicted proteins | sample Alteio_BWOrgHeat_89_FD_153248 | JGI IMG/M metagenome (GOLD analysis project Ga0206887, IMG submission 153248) | Enriched cells from forest soil in Barre Woods Harvard Forest LTER site, Petersham, Massachusetts, United States - Alteio_BWOrgHeat_Nextera3 ...
GCATCCGATGTCGCGAATGCTGTCTTTGACGGATCGGATTGCATCATGCTTTCTGCCGAAACGAGTGTAGGTTTATTTCCGATCGAAGCAGTTCGGACAATGAGCGAAATCGCTTTGCAAGCGGAGAAAAGCGGGTACGTTCGCACTGAATCGAGTTTTGAAGCACCAAAAGCAGCAATGGATAATGCAACGGATTCTGTTGCTCGCGCTGCATGCGTCCTTGCTGAAGAAGTAGATGCACAAGCAATTCTTTGCGCAACAGTAACCGGAAGAAGTGCCCGCTATATGGCAAAATACCGTTTCTCCAAACCCGTCATCGCAATGTCAACTGATGATGCTTCATTAAGAAAAATGTGTTTCTATCACGGTGTGATTCCCATCAAACTCGAAACGATTAAAAACTTTGATGAAACGCTTGATATTATGATCGATACTGCCCAGAAAAGAGGAGTCATTACAACTAAAGGCTTCGTAGTGCTCACTGCTGGTCATCCGATCTTCCAAGTCAGCAGCACTAATATAGTCAAGGTTCACTTTTTAGGGTAGTATTCTCTACCCGAGTTCTTTACTCAAATAAATGCGGGATGAACCTACTGGTGTTTGTTGTGATTAGTCCGTTTGATTCTCTCATTCCCATTCCCGCAGGTTGTTGACCTATTACCCAACTTCCGATAACGGGGTAATTTCCGTCGAATTCGGGAAGGGGACAAAGTTCTTGCACTATATATCCTTCCTTGCCATAATCACCCGGGGTTGATGTATCAATTCCTTTCCCTTTCAAAGTTACATTTGCTCCCTCACGAGAAAAAAATGGCTTCATCGCATAATTGTCACCAAGCGTTAGTATTTTATCATCACCGCTAAAATAAGTAGGCAGAAGATTTTTATGCCCCGGATAAAGCTTCCATAAGATCGGCAATATCCCTTTGCTCGACATCAACATCTTAAAGGGGGGTTCGAGCCAACAGCTACTTGTATTCTCCAGAAGATGTGCGCTGAACGGCTCATTCTCTGCTGTCAGCCATTCCCATGGATAAAGTTTGAAGATATTCTTCATCTCATGACCATCAAGATCGGCCCAGATCATTCTCTGAGAGTCCCAACCGATATCGGACATATCCATGAAAAAAGTCTTATACCCTGCCTGCTCGGCTGTATCGCGCATATATTGAACAGTAACACTATCTTCAATGCTTGACTGCATACAAGCAAAATGAATAGTATTCGGATCTTTGAGATACGGACGAAGAAAAGTCCAGTAAGCGATCAACTTTTCGTGAATAGAATTGAACTGGTCTTTCGATTTATCGAAATCTTGCAGCCAGTACCATTGAATCACACTTGCTTCAAGTAAGCTTGTCGGAGTATCGGCATTGAATTCGTATAACTTTGGCGGGGTTTTGCCGTCATAACGAAGATCGAACCTTCCGTAAAGCGCCGGGTCTTCATTGTTCCAGGAGTTGATAATATAATTTTTCCATTTAGCATCAATCCCGATATGAGCGAAGAGGTCGTTATCAATGACATGCTGCGCTGCTGCAAGGCACATATCATAAAGCTCGGAAGTTGCGGCTTCAAGTTCATCAACTTCGCGGCTTGAGAATTTATAATATGCGCGTTCATCCCAATAAATGGTATCAAGACTGTGATAGAGAAATCCTAACTCCTCAACTTTTTTTACCCAATCTGTACGAGGTTCGTTTTGTATTCTTTGCATAGAAATAATTATGCTCCTGCTCCGTGAGCCATTCCGTTCCCTCCGAAACCACCACGGGAAATTGAACTATGTGCCGAAGACATGCCTTGTCCGTAATTCCCATATCCACTATAGACACCCGGCATAAAACCCATTCCGCCTCCACGATAACGGTTATACCCAAAACCATCGAACATTCGACTGATCAGATAATACCGTAAAAATCCGTGATCATAATGCGTGTAGGACATCCCAGTATCACGATTTGTCCCTGCCCAACTATATTCGTCATACGGATTTGGTTTATGCTCTTTCTCGCCGCATGAACCAAGAGCTATCGCAGAGAGAAGTGTGAGAACTATGGTCTTGCTTTTTTTCATCTTAATTCCTCAGCGAATCAACTTTGAATAACACATCATACTGTTTATCGACGCTCTGATAGCGTGCCGGTTCGTCGTCATCTTCTTCGACGTTCACAGTTTCTTTCCCCAGACTCGGAAGAGTATCAGATGAAACGATCACATGCTGCTTCTGGGCGTTGGCAAGAAATATATTTTTCTCCAATTGAAAGACAACTTTCCCATCGGGAAGTGTTTTCGTATGCAAAAGCAATTCAACCGCATTCTCCTTGAACACCACAGGAGGTTTCTTATCTTCAGCACTTTCTTTTTTAGAACATCCGCTCAAAAAAACAGCGGTACAAAACAGTAATACAAGCAATTTATTCATCAGTACATTAAGAGAAAAATGGAAGATTATTAAACTCGTTTACATAGTAGTTACGTGCCCGATCATAAGCAATCCAGGCACAGGGAACATTCTTTCTCATAACTCCCTTAATTGCATACATCATTTCCGAATTGAGAACAAAACAAAGCATTATTTATTCGAAAAAAGGATGGGAGTTTCACATCTCTCATCTGGTCGTTGTGCTATTCCTTGCAGGGATGTGCTTTCGGGTATTTTTTCATATCTATCTTTCCTCTGATGCCTATCTCGATTTCGTAACCGACGATTTTTTTTATTACTTCCTTCCGGCTAAAAATCTGATTACAAAAGGGATCTCTTCTTTCGATGGCATTACTCTTACCAATGGCTATCACCCGCTCTGGTTTATTGTCAACTGCGCACTATATGTACTTTCAAGCGGTACAGAACATCTCTTCTTTATTCTATTAGCTATTCTATCTTCTTTTTCAACATACCTAACATTCCGTTTCCTGTGGAAATTGAAGGAAGATCTATTCCCGGCTTCCTGGATAATGCCTTCGGCTATACTTGTAGCAATAGTAATAATCGGAGGATTAAGTTTCCTGGGAATGGAAGTGACACTCACTATTCCTCTGTATGCGTATCTCCTTGTAAAGATAACTCGACTTAATTTCAATACGGAGATCTCTCGAAAACAAATTTTTTCCCTCGGATTTACTTCTTCGCTTCTGATCCTATCCCGTCTTGACACCGGACTTCTCATTGTCCTAATGTTGGCATTGATTTGGTTTAACTATAACAACAGCCTCCGGAATAAATTAAAGTTCTATGCAATATTTGCGGCCGGAGGAATTTTAATGCCTTTATATTTCCTCTCGAATTACTATTGGTTTGGTCATCTAATGACTGTTTCCTCTGCCTCAAAAGCATTAAAAGAAGGTCATGCTATCAATTTAAATATGATCCGGTATCTTGCAACAAATCGTGATGGTCTTGGGGGCATATTTCTAATCCCGTTAGGAATTATCGCTCTTGTTATGAGTCGGAAATATTTAAATCATTCACAGGGACTTATTTGCTTTCTTGTTCTTAGCTATCCAGTCGTTTACTACTTTGCCGTTTTATATGAGACTGATTGGTTCTTGAATCGCTGGTATCTCTACCCATTGTCAATTTGTTTTTTTATCTCACTTGGATTACTCTCTAATGTATTATGTAGAAATATAAAAAATTCAACTAACGTAACACTTAGAAGAATTTCGTTAACAAGTATCAGTATTGCTGCCATTATTTTTACTTGTATTCTGGTAATGCGAGATACTATTAACTGGAAACCTGACCCCAACTCAGTTTATGCCAGTGCAAAGAAACTTCTTCCATTTGTCAAAGATCATCCCGGCATTTATGCCATGGGTGATCAGGCAGGACTTACAGCATATCTGTTGCAAGTCCCGATCATTCAACTGGAGGGGCTAAATGCAGACTTTAAAATGTCTGATAATATCAAAGCAAAGAAAGATCTGAATGACGTATTACATGACTACCATGCTGACTATCTTATTGAAACTTCCGATCAAAACGGCTTCCCAAAACGAGATGGTTGTTTTGAGATAGAAGAACCTCATCCGGAACAAGCAGGTAAACTCTCTTATAAGATGAAAGGGGTTTTCTGCACAGAACCACTTTATCAAAATGCAACGGGTTCTCTAGGAGGATACCAAATGCAAACGTATATTTTCAAGGTCAAATAAACTTTGGAACGCCTTTTGCGTAATGTACCGTTAAGTGCTATACTATAATGAAAAAAGGGACCATATTACTTATACTATTCATTAGTCTGCTTCTCGCTCAGCGAGATGCCTATGGACAATGGATTCTGCAAAATGCGGAGATCGATGCTCAGATTCATCGCGGCATCGAACTAACCTATAATATGGATTACGATCTTGCCGACCATACGTTCGACTCAGTAATTGCTACAAATCCATCTCATCCATCCGGCTATTTTTATAAAGCGATGGTAAATTTTTGGCGCGCTGTCACAAATACCGACAATACAAATTATGATGAGGCATACCGCAAGCAACTTGATCTCTGCATTGAACGTGCCGATAAACTTCTGGATTCAAATGAATTTGATATTGCAGGATTATTTTATAAAGGAGCAGCACTTGGAATGCGAGCTCGGATTTTTGCTATCCGTCCAAATTGGCAGGATGCAGTAGGTATACTTCTTGGGGATGCAAAAGAGGGCGTTAAGTATTTGGGCAAGCTCGAAGAAAAACTTCCGTCAAACGGTGACATCATTTTTGGTCGCGGCCTTTATAACTATTACGTTGAAGCAGTAAAAGAGGATAACCCTGCACTTTCAACAGTTATCGGTTTCTTTGCAACAGGTAATAAACGCGTAGGGTTGGAAATGCTTGAATATGCAGCTAAAAGTGCAACATACTCCCGCACTGAGGCAATGTACGAGTTAATGAAGATTTACTACATTTACGAAAAGAATTTTCTTCGCTCCTACGACTTCGCAAGAATGCTTGCAAACAAGTATCCGAACAATTCAACCTTTCTTCACTATTTAGGATTTTGTCAGGTGAGCTTAAATATGATGCAGCAATATGATTCCACATACCGCGTCATTCTTGCCCGGTCACAACAGCGCAAAGAAGGGTATACTATTAAGCAAGCACGAGAAGCAATGTATTTTATCGGTCAAGCCTTTCTTCTCAATCATAACGGCAATCTTGATTCTGCGTTGTATTACCTCTATAACTGCAACTTAAAAAGCTATGAACTTACACCTACCGAAGTAACATGGTGGATAGCAAAATCCGAACTCCTGATGGGCGAAGCTTACGATGCGAAAGGCGATAGAAAGAATGCTTTATACTTTTATGATCGCGTTATGAAGATGAAGGATCAAAATACACATGGCGATGCGCAGAGATTTATTGAAACACCGTATAGAAGATAAGCAAAAAATAATATAAATGATTATTCGCAACTGAATTTGCGAAGTTTTTCGCAACATATTGTATTTTTAACTTATAAAAATCTATGCGAATAATAATACTTCCTTCACTGGTAATTGTGCTTCTATTTTTATTCACTCCCAATGCTAGAGCACAAAATCAGCCTGTGTATAAACATTACGGCGGTACTCTTGAGTACAAAATAGATCACCCTAGCAATTATCCACCTTTGAGAACAGATATGCCATATGACGTAATGCTTGGGTATGTTTATTTTGATAGTCTTTCACGTACTTATGGTTATGACAGCCTTTTATCTATCGTGAGAAATCTTACATATTCAGATACTTTAAAGTATGCTATGAAATTTCTTTATCGGCTAAATGATTATGACCCCATCACATTCTTTCAGTATCTCTATTGCCATCCTGGTGGCTACCCTAATTTAGTAAGTCCCTCCACTCTTTTACTTGAACTCTCAAGACAGGCTGCTAAAGTCTACCCGGACTCTTTTCAATCTGTATGTTTGTGTTTGGTAGATGCAATTTGCCATATAAGAATAAGTGATACTTCTGCAACTGTAGATACAACTATCCCATTTTTGGATAAGGTGATTTTGGTTACAGCCGAAGTTCTTGATACTATTAAAGGAAAAGTATTGCCTTCTTGCGCCTACGATATTTATAGTGCAAAAAGAAACAACGAGCAAAAAAATCTTTTAGAACCGAATTGTTTGCAATTTGAATATAGACTTAGCTGGGAGAACGATATTAACTCAACCAGTTTTATCTTCAACAAAGCTACTCTATATGATACATCGGGCAAATCGTGGCTACAAAAAGACAAAGAATACATAGTCTTCCTTGCTTTTACAAATATGGGTAGAGATACTACATCCAATTATGCAATTTTTTACCCAGGCTTACAACACTCTACTTACATAGGGTTATATCCCATTCAAGATGGAAAAGTCTTAGATGAGAATAATGATTTTGGGTTCGGGACTGGTCTTACTGTGAGCGAATTTAAAATAAGACTCAGACAACGGATACATAATATGTTAATGAATTAAGTAGGCTGACACCGTTTTTATGATTCCTGACATGCTTCATTCGCGCTTCTGTCACATAGTGTGAAGCAACTGATACCTAACCTTATATGGCTATCTCCTAAAGTGTATTTGACAGCCAATTGATTTGGTAACCCGAACATCAACGTCACCCCCTCTAAGTAATGAATCTACTGCCTCTGCAATATAATGATGAGTGGCCTTTTCAGGTTCTGCGCCATTATCGTCTATCGCCCCGTTGTATTTTATTAACAACCCTCCTTTTTCCTTCCATATCACAAAAGCGTGCGGAGTTCGTTGCGCACCAAATTTTTTTGCCGCGAGTTGCTCAGGATCATAGAGGTATGGATAGTTAAAATGTTCTGCTTGCGCTTTCTCGACCATCTTATCAAACCCATCATCTTCATACACTGATGTATCTGTTGAGCTAATTGCTATCAGAGGAACGCCTAACTGACGATACTTCGTATTTAAAACATTCATTCGCTCGGGATACAGTTTTGCGAACGGGCAATGATTACATGTAAAAACCACGATGAAGCCCTTGGCATCGGGGTAATTACTTAATGAGATCAGCTTTCCATCTACATTCCTTAATGTAAAATCAATAATGGTTTTTTCATTTTTGATCGGGGTAAAAGCAAGTGTAAACATCGTACATGCAAGCCATATACAAATACCTCCGATCCTGAGAAAGTACTTTCTCATGAAGATGAATTTTATTCTTTAATAAATTTTTTCGTCAGTGTTTTCTTACCGAGTTCATCTGTAAGCTGCAAGAAATACGTGCCCGGAATTAAGTTGCTAATATCTATTCCATTCTGAGTCTGCGGTCTTGGCAACATAAACAATGTTCTTCCGGTAGCATTAGTGATCCTCGCATAGTATGCGCTATTATTGGGGTCGGAATAACTGACATATAGCCTGTTATTAGCAGGATTTGGGAATATGGAATAATCCGAATTCGTACTTCCGTCTTGCTGAACACTGGAATTATTTGGTCCATAAACAACGAACTGCCCCATCATTCCGCCATCTTCATGATTCGAAAAATGACAGTGATACATATAAGGATGGATCGAATCTGCATAATCATCAAATTTTGCTACGAAAGTAACAGACTCACCTTTTGGCAATGCAACAACATCCTTCCACCCCAACTCATAATTTCCTACCGCACCTGAACTTCTCGAAATAATTTTGAACTCGATATCGTGAATATGGAAGGCATGACTGAATACATTATTATTTGTGATCGTCCATTTTTCGATCGCGTTTAGGTTTACCGTTTTATTGATCGTCACAAGATTAAACGGTTGACCGTCGAGTGAGAAGGGCTTGCCGCCCGGCCCGGGAGTACCATCGGTAACGTTAACAGTTTTATTCACTGTTGCATCACTAGCAGTCCAATACGTATTCTTAACCAGTGTTGCGGGCAAAGAAGTAATTGGGTTCGAAGTTGCGGCAACAACATTAATATGCAAAACAGAAAAGTCAATATTATTCAACAGACTTCCCAAAGGTCCCGAAGTGCCTGGTTCTCCGCCGGGAAAACCGAAAGGCTGACCGGAATTATAGGCTTTCAGATCAAGACTTGATCCGACTGCATCATTACTCAGGTCAACCAAAATTTCAATGCGTTCTCCGATCAATACTTTCACTCTTGTTTCAGGCACCGGTGCATCAAGCAAACCACCGTCATTTCCGATAACATAGAATGTCCTGTTATCACTAAAGCCAAGCATATATCCTCGCTCTATTTCTGCATTCAAAATTCTGAGCCTTACGAATTGCTTGGGTAAATTTACTTGAGCATTCGGAGTACCGTTCGTCAGCATATAATCTCCGTAAGCAATATTCGTATAAACAAATGCATTGGAGGCATCATATCTTCTGCTTGTTAGCACTATCGGAATATCATCAATTCCATACGTTCTAGGAAGTTTTAATGCAGCTTCCACAGGATCGCGGACGATAATAAATCCGCCAATCCCCTTCGTTAAATGTTCCTGTGTCATCTGGTGAAGATGTGGGTGATACCAGTAGGTCGAGGCATTATTCGTAACCTTCCAATATGGCTGCCAGATCGTACCGGGAGGTATGATCTGATGCGGACCGCCGTCCATAATGGCAGGCAGATGCATACCATGCCAATGTATTGTTGTCGAATCATTCAGATTATTTCGAACTGTCATGTGGACAGTATCGCCTTGATTAAAAAACAAAGTGGGACCCCAGATATTATGATTTATCCCGGCGGTGATCGTTTGATTACCCGGACGAAGTTGGGTAAAGGTATCGCGAATATTAAGGTCAAAACTTTTTCCGGATAGCGTGTCAGGAATCCAAAGATTATTATATGTCTGCGATCGCAAACTGCTTGTCGTAATAAAAAAGGCAATAAAAAAGTGCAAACCAAGGAAAGCATAGTACTTTCCACCACGCTTGGGGAATAATATCATAATGTTAAGTGAAATAAGGGATATACGAATATATTGCAACTTCATTAATTGCATGCCGTAATGACATAGTAAAGGGAGGTTTTGTTTCAATATTTATTTCACTGCCACAGCAAGCTTTATAAATTTTGCCATTTAATACCTACAAATATACTATCAATTTGAAGCAAACAATTAAATTTTTGAGAGTGAAAACCAACTGAACTAGGAACTTAAAAAAAACAACTATTGCTCTTACTATCGATTAATAAATTACCACCACCACCATGAAATGGTATCATTACATCGCAGCGTTTTTTGCAGGGGCTTTTTTGATGAATGTTGTTCCGCATTTAATTCACGGAGTCTCGGGCGATCCTTTCCCTTCACCATTTTCTGATCCTCCCGGCAAAGGACTTTCATCGCCAACGGTCAATGTTCTCTGGGGTTGTCTTAATTTACTGATCGGTTATTTATTATTCCGCTTCAGCAAAATTTCTCATGCGAATAAACTTTCGCTTGTTATTTTCTTTTTAGGTATTGTGGTAATGGCTGTTCAGCTTAGCATTGTGTTTATGGAGAAGGTAAAGATGTAACGGCTACTCAGCCAACGAGACCTCCACATAAACCACATGTGGTTCGGTTTTTAATTCGACGATCAAACAATTTCTATGCATCTCACCCGGGCCACGACCTAACGAGCCATGCGAAATTAATAATGTATCGCCTGTCATACTGGGACTATATCCTCCCGTTCCTTTATCCAAAGATAGTGCACGCACAAGATAGGGCTTCAATGAATCACCCTGAGTAAGAGTAACGCCGAAGTCGGCAGACTGTTTGCGCGTTAAAGGTATAACGGACACATTCTCCAGCATCTTCATCCCCATTTCAGCATGAACAGAATCAAGTTCATGGAATTGGTTGCGGGAAATTAAAACGTCGTGTGATCCATAACTAGGCGGAGAAGGCGAGTACCATGAATCTTTGGAAGTCCAGATAGGACTGCTATAATGATGTATTTCTTCTGCTTTCTTTATTGATAGACCACAACAACCACAGATCAACACTGTCAGCACAAAAGAAAGGAAATGCAAGCTGAGTCTCTTCATTATCAGAATAACACAGAAGTATCCGATTTGTTTTAAAAATGCTAAACTACCAAATCATTAAGTATTCTTAACAGGATAATTCTTCCTTTTCTTTCGATAAAATAAGTAGCACCCCGCAAGAATCAATAGCACAGCAATAATTATCGTTTTTTTTTAACGATGTGAGAACCGTAGTCTATAGCTTTGATAAAATTTCCGGATTCATCATAATACTTAAATATTCCCACTTCGTGGTCGTCATCATAATTTCCTTCGGAGGCAAGGGTATGATTGGGATGATAGTTACGCCAGTAACCAACTTTAGTATTGGGCCAGGCACCTTCGCCAAATTTTAAAATATTTAGCGGGTTATTATCTCTCATAGATGTATTCAGATGATGCTCGGAATCAGGAGAATAGAGAGGAATAAAAAACGTCGCATCATTCTTCGTAAAAGTCTTGAGCACATAACGGTTGCTAAATGGAAGCGGCATTCCCACGCAGGTTACTATCTGCTTGCGAAGAAACGGCAGGGATTCATCGAACGTTTTCATCCACCAATCATCATGACGATGGAGATATTTTCCGGAAGTATCTTTTCTGAAATAATAATGGACACTATCGATCTCACTATACCAGTAGGAACTTGCTGTAGTGGTACCGGCATGCGCTTTCACAGTTTCAAGCCCATACGTAATAATAAGATCTTCAACGGTCATTACACCTGGTTTGATCACCGCACCCTTTGGCCCCAAGCCAACAAAGGGCTTTACGAAATACAGGCCGCTAATGATCTCGCTATCATCACGATCATAGATAAAATGAATTCCAAGTTTTTTATAGAACACTTCATTGGAACGCACATACCCTTCAGCCGTATCATTTTCATCAATCGGAGGAAGAAATTTATTGCGTATCGTATCTCCGCCGGGACCGAATTTTGCGTAAACATCCGCCCGCGTTGCATACCCAACGAGCAAATCATCTACCCCGTAATTCGGCTTAAGCACTATTTGTGCAATAGATGTCTGTGCAGCAAATAAGAATGCAAGTAGGAATATCGCCTTAAGGTGAAATTGGCTCGTCATTTGTTTTAATTACGGACGTCTCGTTTTCCTGCAGGCATTTCATAATCAGTGAAAACAACTCCGCCGCCGACTAATTCCGGCGAATACACCGATTCGAATTTTCGAACAGCATCTGATTCCCCATGCTTTTTTGCGGCCTCGGCATCCTTAAAAATAAAAAGATGTAAAAACTTTGCAGGGTTATCTTTCTCCTGCCATGCCAAATACATTTCCGTACCCGGCTCATTTGCTTTTACATACTCCACAAATTCTGCAATAGCCTGTTTGACTTTTGGTATTGCAGATGGATTGACTTCATATCCGCCGGTCTGATAAATTGGCATAATCTATCTCCTTATTGGTTTAAATTGATAAATAGTATGATGCAAAGATACGAGGAAAAATATTTCTGTGTACGCACTGCGAAAGACTAACGACTACCTTATAAGAATGCAAACATCAGATCCGAAGCAAGGAATAAGCCTAGTGAAGAGAAAAGCAGTCTTTTTTGCTGATGTATCAATGCATTATACTCATCCACTTCTTCACTTGTATTGCTGAGGGCGGCTTCATAAAATTGCTCTTCGGTATCGTCTGGCAGCGGAGCAGGAAAAGCATGGGCAGGACGCACCTTAATTGCAAGCCAACTACAGAAGATAGCACATAACGCTATAAAAATATCTAATGCAAACTTCTCCCATAAAAGATGATTCTCTCGTGACCAGTAATCAGGCAGTGACCGTAAAGAAAAAAATGCTTCTCCTAAAAGAAATGCGGTGACCGGTGCGCCTACAATGAGAATGACATATGTACACTTGCGCCAAAAACTGATCTTCCGAACTGAATTTTCATAAGCTTCCAGCGCCGCATTATAGCTTGACCTCAATGTTGCAATATCCATTGTTTTGCAAGATAAAGTTAATCATTATTGAAAGGAATTCAGCAGTGGAAGGGTTCGCAGACTTCTTATTTGCATCGCTCTAACTGTTTTTTCCATTCTTTCTTTTCGCTTTTCGTTGGCTGGTACCCAAGAGCTGATGCCTGGCGAATATCCTCACATGCATCATCCAATTTGTTTGACTTTAATTTAGCAATTCCACGCTGGAAATATGCTGCAGCATAATCCGGAGATAGTTCGATCACCTTAGAATAATCAGCAATGGCAAGCTCATACCGGCCTAATTGATGCTTGACAATCCCTCTGCAATAATATGCATTTGTGAATGTCGGTTTAAATTCGATAGCCTTGGAATAATCGGCAATGGCAGAGTCCGGTTGATCTAAATAGTCATTGGTATTTCCGAGACCATAGTATGCATTTGCATCGTCGGGTTTCAATTCAATTGCCTTCGTATAATCTTTTTTTGCTTCTTCATACATTTGCAATGCTTCTTTTGCGATGCCGCGACTTGAATAGGCATCTTCCTTATCCGGTTTCAACTCTATCGCTTTTGAAAAATCCGCTATAGCAATTTCATGACGACCAATGATATCTTCAACATTTCCTCTATTGTAATATGCAATTGGATTATTGGGCTTTAGTTCGATTGCTTTTGAGTAATCGGATATTGCCGCATCATAACGCCCTATAGCATTGTTTGCATAGCCTCTTCCGATATATTCATCATCATTATCAGGTTTTAATTCGATCGCCTTTGTAAAATCGTCGATGGCTGATTCAGCCTGACCAAGATGATCTTTGGTAATTCCCCGATCATAGTATCCGGCAGCGTCGCCGGGTCTTAGTTCGATTTCCTTCGAATAATCTGCAATGGCTGATTCGTACTGACCTAATGCATTCATGACAAAACCGCGACGAAGATATGCATCCGCAGCATTCGGGTTCAGCGCTATGGCCTTCGAATAGTCCGTCAATGCTTCTTCATTCCGGTTCACGATATTCAATACATATCCGCGCAGCAAATATGCTTCGGTATCGTTCAGTTGTAATTCTATTGCCTTCGAGCAATCGTCAATGACATTTTCATACCGGTTTAGTTTAAGGTAGGTAATTGCACGGTTATAATATACTCTTTTATCGTCCGGTTTCAGTTCGATCGCCTTCGAATAATCCGCAATTGCAGATTCATACTGCCCCATATTATACCTGATAAACCCCCTGCTAAAGTATCCCGACTCCCCACGTGGGACGAGTTCGATAGCTTTCGAAAAATCAGCAGCGGCATTTTCATATTGCTGTAAATAGGATTCGGAAATTCCGCGGCATGTATAGAGATCCGCGCTATCGGGTTTGAGAGCGATCGCAAGAGAATATAATTCAATAGCTTTTTTATGGTTGCCGATCTGTGCATTATTTGCTGCAGCCTTCACATACTCTTCAATATTTTGTGCATACGCCACAACCGAAGACCCTGCAAAAAGCAAAACAAAAAACATGAAGTTCAGGAAATGCCTTTTCATAGAATAAAGGTAACTGGAAATCGGAAATAATATCGGTACTAATTGACTATGTACAGCAAAGATTCAAACCAGTTTGGAATGGGCATTATTTCTGATTTTCATAATCCCAACTCACCGGACTTCACCTTTTTAAAGTCATCCTTTATGACACCAATAAACCCCCTGTTTAACTCTTTGGCAAACTTATCTGTCCCATCAGAAGACACTTCAATTTTAACTCCTTCCGGTATAGTATGAAGGAGAATTTTTCTGAAAAAATACTCTCTGCCATTATCGCCTTCCGACCATCCCCGTTCAACGATTTCTGAATCCCCAAGTTGTTGGAAATCAGCGTTATCGTGAGCACCTTGAAGCTTAAACCTTCGCAGACATATTTTTTGAATAGTATGAAAGTCCGCCCCGGCAATGGTTTCCGAAACTGTATTGGTGTAGATTTTATCACTGCTCTTGCACGACAAAATTAATATAGCAAGTAGAATATACAGCTTGTTCATAGATCAAAAATACGCAAAAAATGAAGCAAGTTATTATTCAATTGGTTTGATATCGTCAACGGGCTCCCATAGTTCGATCTTGTTGCCTTCAGCGTCCATGATATGGAGAAATTTTCCGAAGTCATAAGTTGCGACCTCATCAAGTATAGTTACTCCGTTCTCTTTGAGCTTAGTTATGAGGCCTTCCATATTCTGAACGCGGTAATTGATCATGAATTCCTTTTTTGAAGGGGCGAAATACTCACTTCCTGTTTTAAAAAGATTCCATGCCAGAGTGCCAACTTCCTCAGGTTTGTTGAGATTTCTGAAATCAAAACTATAGTACCCATGTGGATTGATCTCAAGCCCTAAATTTTTGGCATACCAATCTTTGGTTTCTTTCGGATTGTCCGAAAAAAAAGAAATGCCGCCGATCCCTGTCACCTTTGGTGTTGTATCAACTGATGAAGTGGCGTTCTCTGTTTGTTTCTTTTGGTCTTCCATAGTATTTGTGTTAATAGTTGCTGTTCATAATTTGCAAAGATACGACACCAACCCTCTCATTCAAATGGAGAGGGTGGCCTTTCTGCTAACGACTAAAGACTAATAACTAACGACTACCCCACTTCTCCCGTTTTCGGCTTACGCTTTAAGATGAGCGCACAAATTACGCTGATGAGCACGCCGACGGGAAAGATCTCCAGGAACGTCATCCCAAGTTCGAAGACAGGATTCGCGTACATCTGCTTCCACTCAGCCATCTCTTTCGATTTTGCAATAATGGCAGCATCTGAGGCGCCGCTTGCTTTCAGATTATCGATGATATGTTTTACATATCGGTCTGCAAAATCGGGTATGGCAATAGAAGAATATATTTTCCAGCCGACGACATAGAATACCGAAGCGATGATCGAGATATAAAGACCGATAAGAAATCCTCTCCCAAAAGTGATGCTGCCGCCAGAATAATTATCGCGGTAATTCCGAATTCCGAAGAAGATCATCGAAAGCGAGACGATCATCGTCGCATACCCTATGACCATCGAAAGCGCGAAATCGCCCTCGCAAGGTTTCGTTATAGAAAATGAGATGACCATTAAAGCGACAATGATCAGTCCGGCATAAACTCCATAGGTTAAAACAACTTTACGCATAGTGTATAATGATTTGGATTATTTCGAATACGTGAATGTAACGTCTGCAAAAATAACTGTTTCCGCCTGAAATGTCAATAGCACTTTAGTGTATTTCTGCAATAAAAATCGTTATTAGCACTTTTGGGTTATTCGATCAGTCCGATGCGGCGTGCTTTTTCGATCGCCTGAGTGCGACGCTCGGCTTCAAGCTTGCGAAATAAAGTGGAAGTATGTTTTTTGATGGTGTTCAGCGAAAGGAACAAGGTGTCTGCAATTTCCTGATTGGAATGACCGGCAGCGATAAGATGGAGCACTTCACTTTCGCGCGGACTGATCCCAAGATCGGCAGGAGATGTCCGAACGGCTGAAGTCCCGGCAACAAGTATTGGCTCCTGCCTGCGAGCTGCCGTCAGCTTTCGCCCTATCCATAGACCAAGCAGTGTAAAAATGACGGCAATGATGCCGACATAGTACTCCATCCGCAGATCATAAACAAGATAGTTATAATCGATGAGCTTCAGCAGGAACATCAATCCTGCCATCGAAAGAGCATACAAATATGTCGAGCGTTTCATGGGTACAAAGATACGAAGGGAGTAGTCGCATAATGTCTGACTTCATTAAAAAAAAATACGGAGCAATGACTGCATCCTCATCTTTCAAAAAAACTCCGTCTTAAAGCTCTTCTTAAAAACAGATTCCCCACATTGTGAGCACCTGATGTACAATATAAAATTACTTAAGTTTCAGGCGCATTTCTGTTGTGGGAGCGAAACCCATTGATTCGTAGAGGTGTCTTCCATGCGGACTCGCCTGAAGAGATATCACATTGATGTTGTTCTCCTTGCACCATTCTAATGCAATTGTCATAAGTCTCCGCGCAAGGTTTTTTTTACGATGCTCTTTTTCCGTATAGACATTTATTATATATCCTCGCATGAAGCCGCTATCGAGCAGACCCGGCGGCCAGTCCAGAAGCCAAAGCCCAACACCTGCAGCGATCTCGCCATTCGGGTCAACTGCGAACCACCCCATATATCTGCCGGCGGATATGTGCTCTTCAAGCCAGGGACGAGAGAGAGTCCTTATTGTATTCAGTGTCGCTTCTTCGGTTTCTGCAATTTCTTGTGTCATTGCCAGGCGCTGACTAATAATAATATCAAGATCATCCAGGGTTGCAGGGCGAACGGAATAATGTTGCATTATTATATTATTGCACTTGCTAACAGAGAAATTAATTCATCAAATAAGAATGAAGGATTCTTAAGTTGATTTCCGTAATTGAACGAGAATGTGTTCATAAAGTTGCAAGCGCAATAGAACCCCGCCATGATAGCGATGGCGGGTATTAATAAAACCGGGGGGCGAAAGCTCAAAGCGAGTCAGAGCAATATCAAAACCTTTTACTAATCCTGTGCAATGCTGCTGGCGCCACTCGACTCTTCGGTGACTTTTGCCGTTCCGGAATAGACGACCTTGCTTGCTCCTGCAGCAGTAATCCTCAACGATGTATTTGCATGCACAAACGCATTGCTTGCTCCAAGGCATTCGACTTCAGCATTACCTGCAATAAGCTCTTTTGCATCGAGTTTACTTGCACCTTTAACTTCGGAATGCAAATCGGAAACATGACCGCTCACAAGAAGTTTGGAGGCTCCGGATACTTCCAGATTCAGCTTATCCGCCTTAATATTTTTGGCAATTCCATGGGAAGCACCATGCAGTTCAAGAGCAGAAAGTGCAGGAAGCGATATTTTTATATGCACCGTAGGGGAGTTAAACAAATCTGTTTCATGCTTTTCGATCTTTAAAACCTCTCCGTCAACGTGTGTAATGACTTTCGGCAGGACATCGTCATCTGTAGAGACTTCAACCGAATATGAATCCGATTGAGACACTTCCACTTCAAATGCTCCTTCTACCTCAATACCAGTGAAGCCAGAAAGCGGTCGTTTTTCAGTAGTGATCTTTCCGGAGCCTTCCGCTCTGGTACATGACACATTGAAGCCCAATAAGAAAATAGCGCAGATAGAAAAAAAAGAAAATGGTAGAATTCGTTTCATATGAGTATGTAGATGATGAAGTGAAAACGAATAATCTAACGTGCCGGAAGAAAAATTGTTACGGGATTTCCTGTTGAAACAGAGCTCTTTGAAGGTCGTAAGAAGTCGTTTTTTTTTCCACCAATTTTATATTTTCAATTCTTAATTCTTCACCGACTTCGGACCTCGGACTCCCAAAAAATCCGGATCAAATCCCATAAATCCCATTAATCATGGTCCATTTTACATTTTTAATCTTACATTCCCTTTCCCCACTCAGTCCTCCCAACTGCCTTTGGCATCGGCTCCCAAAGGGCTTAACTGCTTTGTTAGGGAAAGGGACAAATCAAAAAATAGATTCTTGATACGGGCTTCGTACAGTCAGAATAACAACTTCATCCTCGGCAATCAGGTAAATGATCTTGTACTTTCTATAAATGAGTTCGCGATATTTTGGATCGTTCAATTCGCGGACTTTTCTGCCCAAGTGCGGGAACATAGAAAGCTGCGAAGAAACTGAATCGTATAGAGAACGAATAAAACGATTCGCATTTTCGGGATTGTTCTCGGAAATATATTCCTTAATTTCCGCAAGTCGGCGGATGGAAGGACGTGCCCAACGGACTCTCATTTATTTAATAGCTCGTCGAGGTATTTTCTGCCTTCTTCAACATCGAGGACATCACCACTTGCATAGGCTTCTTCGCCTTCGCGAACACCGGCTTTGATATATTCTATGTACCGGGCATCAAAAACCTGAGCATGCACAGAAGGTGACCTGGTTTCTTCATAAAGAAAATGGATATACTCATCCACATGCTGCCTTTCCTCAGGCGGCAAATGGTCAATGAGATCAAGAAGTGTAGCTGACGGTGTCATGCATATTTAAAGGAAATCCTGAGAGGAAGAGTTCGCAGAGTCAAGTAATCCGGATCAAATCCTATGAATCACAAAAAAACCGCTCACATTTTACATCCTTCCCGACTTCAGACCTCGGACTTTAATTTTACATTTTACATCCATTCGCTATCGCTCAGGACAAGTTTTTAATTCATAATTATTCCCGACTTCGGACTTCGGACTTCAGACTTCGGACTTCCCCACCTCCCATTAATCACCGCTGCAAATGGAAGCGAAGGAGACGGTGTGAATTACTTATTGGTGAATAAGTAAATCCCCCATAACTTCCCTCGGGCGTCCATGAATAAGAGTAGGTGACAAAGAAACCAACAGAGGTATAATTTCCGCTGAAAGAACCGTTAATAAAGATATCGGTAAATCGGTCTTGTAAATGGTAGCGATCAGTCATCGTGATGATTGTTTTATCGAACCAAAAACCGCCAGCAAATTCAGTGGTACCGGTCATATCCGCACTCGAACTGAGCGAGTATGTCAGCAACGTGTAGCCCCAATTTACTTGTGATGGTGTGTGCGTAACGACCGGCAGTATTCCGTGGGTATCTTGGGGAAGGGGATTGGGCGAGGGCAACCCCTGCGGTTGGACTTTCCAATCGCCACTCGGCTCGAGCGTTGCACTTCTTAAGAAACGATCGACATCCGCAGTAGAATCGCTTGTTGAAAATGTCATTGGCAGCGCCGAAACCCAGATACTATCGAGCTTGCCCAGGGAATCTGCGAAGATATACGAATCGCCGATGCGCCGCTCAAACGGCGTCGCCTCGCCGAGCAGTATCAGCTTCGAAAGCGTATCCTGTTTCGAGAATACGAGGCATTGGCTGCTGTGATTCCCCAGCGACTGCGGCTGAAAACGAAGTGAGATGCGAAGTGTATCGTTGCGCTGAGAAGTATCGAGAAGAGAGAAATTAGAGAAATTGGAATATGCTATTTCGATTGAAGTGACCGGCTCGTTAGATGCAAGCTTAATCGTAATTGTAGTATCCGCTTCACGCCAGAGCGGATCTATTCCGAAGTTGATGGTATCGAGAGCCTGCTGTTGCGGTACAACCGGCTGCTGCACAGAAGTCGTCTGTGAACAGGCGGAAAGCATCACTGAAAGAATCCATATCGATCTTTTCATATCCGAAAAAACACAATCTTATCCGAATGAATCCATAGGGGATAAAGAATTGACCTATTGCATATCAATAAAAAAAACCGCCAACGCTTAGCTCTCCCAATTTTACATTTTACATTTTACATTTTTAATTTTGCCTGACTTCGGACATCGGACTTCAGACCTCGGACTTCCCCACATCCCATTAATCCCGGTCGCTATCAACTAATAACTAACTACTAACAACTGCCTTTGGCGTCGGCTCTCGAAGGCTTAACTGCTCTGTTCGGAATAAAGGAGATTAACCCAGTTGTAATTTGAAACGTGGAATTGTTGTTCTTTACTTTATAAATCGGAATAGAATATTTCAATGAAAATTAAAGAGGAAAACAAAAATAATTTCCTATCTGCACTGCAAAAAGTAAGTCGGGCATTAAAGAGCAATTCACTGGATTGCTGTAAAATGTGCGGCGGAATAAATGAAAAAGAATTACACATCATTGAGTACATCGGGCAATACAAGAACGTAACAATGAGTGACATTGCCGATAACCTTGATGCACCTTTAAGTACCCTTACAAATATTGTAGATAAACTGGTAGAGAAGAAATATCTATCAAGAGAGCACGGCGGTGATGATCGAAGAGTTATCAATGTCATGCTTGCAGAGAATGGCAAAACTGCTTATAAAGTAGTTGGCGCAAAAAAGAAACAAATTGCCGAAAAACTATTTCCCAAATTCAGCGAAAAAGAGCTCGTGTCCTTTATTAAACACCTGAATATTCTTGCTTCTTCATTAGCGGCGGATGCATAAAACCATCGGGAGCAAATTTGATGAATTATTACGAACTTCGTAATGTTCTATTATCGTAATAAAATTGAGCGGTCGAAATTGGTCGCTTTTTTAACACGATACATAGAAAAAATGAACGAAAGCATATTGATAACAGGTGCTAATATTGGGCTTGGAAAAGAAACTGCACGACAGTTAGCCTTGAAAAAAGAAACAAAAAAGGTAATTCTTTTTTGCAGAAATCAAGTAAAAGCCGAGGCAGCAAAAAAAGACCTTGAGGAAAAGACAGGAAGAAAGATCTTTGAAATTGTTATTGGGGATGTTACGGATGCAAATTCCGTAAGAAAAGCAGTAGAGAAAATAAAGGAGCCTATTGATGCAGTAATTTTAAATGCAGGTGGAATGGTTGGCAAAACGGCCGGAAACATTATGCCTTCCGGTATGAATCAATTAGCTGCGACGAATATTTTAGGTCATGTGATCTTAGTGGAGGAATTACTAAAACATGATAAGTTAAAAAAAACCGTACTATCAGTCAGTGCGGAAGCTGTACCGGGAGTAAAGACTCTCGGAATGAAACCGGTTACTATGAAGACTTCTTCAGAAGATGAGTTTGCTGCTGTTCTTGATGGATCATATTTTGGTGATACATTCGATGCAGTGCAGGCATACGGCTATGTTAAATATGCTGTAACCATGTGGACGTTATCCATGGCAAGAAAATATCCTGAACTCAAATTTGTAGTTGTGAGTCCCGGGAACACAAAAGGAACTCTGGCACCAAATAATCTCCCTCCGGCAATGCAATTTATGGTGAAGTATTTTATGATGCCTGTTGTATTCCCTTTAATAGGAGGCATGGTGCATAAGCTGGAATTCGGTGCAAAACGCTTTGTAGATGCTATTTCGGATGAGCGATATAAAAGTGGTGTATTTTATGCAAGTAAGGAGGGTAAGCTCTCAGGTGACATGGTTGACCAAAGCACTTTTTATACTGATCTGAAAAATACTACATTTCAGGATAACGCCGATAAAGCAATTCACCGGTTTATAAAAACTTAATGCTTAAATGTGTAAACCTACTTTCCCAAATTTGACTGGCTAAGTATCACCTCAGCTCCCGAAGGACTTAACTGCTCTGTTCGGAATGAGAAGAGGTGGGCTAAGGGTACAATTAATTCTTTCATATTTTTTTTATTGTTGAAGTCTAAGAAAATCTAAACTTTGCACTGTTTTCTTTCTTCCATATAGCTTGTCATCACCGTCCCATACTACATTAATATTTCGATCGGACTCAAGATATTCTATCATCCATTCATACGCAGCAGGTGGTGGTGTTTCAATGACTAAAACTAGATGAGCATCTGCCAGATTCTGGAGATAACGATATTCATATAATTGACTAATACCTCTTCGTATTTGGCTCTTTGCATTGGTGGCAGTAATTGATTTTACTTCAAAAATAAAATCCTTGTCGTCATAACGTGTAGCAATATCAATTAACTGATTATTTCTCGGTATCGCGTTTGCTTCTTTCATTCTTGAAGCTAATAAGTTTACAAGTCTTCGATGAGCATTGTCAGCTCTATCTGCCGAAGCATCCCACACCATGCTAACAGTTATCAGAACTCGGTTTGTTTTTTTGATGACATACAGAAAATATTATGTATATTGTAGTTTAAACAATAGGCACCTATCTATTATAAAAGGGAGTAGTAATGTTTGAAAATGATTTTATCAAAAAACTTGAGCAGAAGTTTGATGCAACTTGGCCGAATATACAAAATGCCGGACTGCTAGCCGATGAAAAGATTCATAAATTGGAGCTGATCTTTGAAAAAGAATCATTGACATCTCTTGATACGAGCATTATTGTATTCGGCTCAATTGCGAGGAAGGAATGCACATCCGGCAGTGATTTGGATTGGTCGTTCATAGTTGATGGACAGGCTAATTCTAAGCATAAGCAGATTTCGAAAAGGATTGGCGAGCTATTAGAGAAGAATAAAACTGAGTTCCCAAATCCTAACCCTACAGGACATTTTGGTGGGATGGATTTTAGCCATGAACTAATCCATAATATAGGTGGAGACTATGATACCAATGAAAATATGACGCGACGCATTTTGTTACTATTAGAGCCCCTTGCAATCGGAAAAAATGATGAAGCATTCCAACGGATTATCACTGGAATCATCGGAAGATATTTGGAAGAAGAGACAAGATTAGCAGCTGAAAAATATTACAAAATACCTCGCTTTCTTTTGAACGATATAGTACGCTTTTGGCGTACTATGGCAGTCGATTTCGCACGTAAACAACGAGAAGAGAAATCCGGCGAAAAATGGGGTATAAGAAATATTAAACTTAGGATGTCTCGAAAGTTACTATTCGTATCTGGACTGTTGACCTGTTTTAGTTGTTCAAAATTAGAAATTGAAGATGCTGACAAAGAAAAGCAGAAACCGAAACTTATCGAACATATCCGTGAATATGTACAGATGCCGCCGTTACAAGTTGTAGCGCGTTCATTCCTGGAAGACAATATTGGGAAAGAGATTGCTGTAAGTTTTTTTGAAAGCTATGATAAATTTCTTGAAATTATTCACGATGCAAGAAAGAGATCAGTCTTGGAAGCGCTCACTGCAGAAACTGCCAAGCAAAATGTTGTCTTTCAAGAGGCTCAGGGAAATTGTCATCGGTTTCAAGAAACATTAGATAGATTATTCTTGGATACAGATTGTTATAAGTCATTAACTAGAAAGTACGCGATATTTTAATGGCAAACATAGGATTCTCAACTGGGGCTTTAGCGAGAGGCGATTTTAGGCGGGGCTTAGACATTCTCAGACGCAATCAAATATATTCAGTAGAATTATGCGCACTTCGGTCCTCTGAATTAGAGCCGTTAATTCAATCTATTGATACACTTGGACTGGAAGAGTTTTCCTATGTCTCCTTTCATGCACCGAGCAAGTTTGATGCCGAAGAAGAATGGCGAATCGTTGAACATTTGGGTGCCATTGCTGAAAGAGGCTGGAACATTATCGTGCATCCAGACTCGATTACACAGCACGAATTATGGAAGCAATTCGGGAATTTACTTCTCATCGAGAATATGGATAAGCGAAAACCGATTGGAAGAAACAAACCTGAGTTAGAAAGTATTTTTGATTCACTTCCGGAAGCTTCGTTTTGCTTTGATATCGGACATGCGTCTCAAGTTGACCCAACAATGAGTGTAGCATATACACTCTTAAAAACTTTTGGTGATAGACTTAAAGAAGTACATATTAGTTATGTAAATACCCAGAGTGGGCACGAGCGTATTACATATGATTCTATCCTTTCCTTCAAAGAAGTAGCCGACTTGATTCCAACCAACATTCAGGTCATCATTGAGAGCAGTATCGGTGAATCAGAAATTTCAAGCGAGATTAGAAGTGTACATATGGCTCTCCAGTCGCAAGATGTATATGCATAACAAGCAATACTAACTTTGCATCATGGATACAAATTTGCTTGATCACACCATCGTTGCAACTATTCTAAGTCCAGTATATCGTGGATATGATATTGTCGGCGCTCCAATGAGAATCGGTGATAGAGTAAGAATTTTAGATAATCCTGGAGAAGATGAAACCTTCGACAAAGAGTTTGCAAGTAAGATAGGGGAAGTTACATTTTTTGAATATGATTGTGGATGCGGCCAGACATTCCCTGTTGACCCTATGATTGGAGTAAAGGTACCAAATGGTAAAGTGTCCGAATTTTGGAAAGAAGAGTTAGAAATACTTATCTAATTTTTCTATATAAACCATTTCCTTTGAATTCTATCAAGCCCTTATCCCTCAAAACTTGCAGTTGCTGTCGAATCTTGTCTTTTACAAAATTATTATCTGGGAATCTGTCTTTTAGTTTTTTCTCGAAATAATAAACATCTTGTAACTTGAATTCAGTCGAGGGTATAAAATCCAAAATTTTCATCATTTCAATCGTCCACCCTCTCGACTCTCCTTTTTGTTTTCTTAGGAAAGAAGTCTTCGACCATGTTTCCAAAACATTCTTTTTCGATTCTACTTTCCCGTCTTTTACAAGATATATTTTTCCAAATGTTGGAATACTTGTAAGAATAATATTACATCCAACCCAACCAGCACGCCGAGCATTTGCAGCTAATGGTTTTCTCTTTTCGATAATGTCATCAATGAAATAATGTTTAGGAATAACAAGAAAATTATTAACATCCAGCGAAGCTTTAGCATAGCTCAGAAAAAAAAAGTGTGGGTTATTTTCAGAATTAATCCTTTCGATCATTGTCCTATAAGCGCCGTCAAGGATCCTAACTCCGACTTTTCCTATGTTACTCTTGAGCTCAAATTCCGACTTACAGCTGTGACAAAGAAAATCTGCGACGGGAGAATTATTTGCAAATCTATCAAGATGACTTTCTCCGCAAGAAGGACAATAAGAGTTTTTTCTTACCCAAGCTTCTGTAATGACCCTTCCAATTTGCGAATTGCTTTTGTAATCCTTTGCTAAAGTAATGTCAAGCTTTAGATTCATATATTACAATCATCAATCACTGAATTTTGATGGTGTAATCTAAAAAAAAGTGCACCACCTTCTACGAACGGTTCGATGTATTTTTTAAATTTCTTTGGGATAAATTTTTCGAGAGCCGGTATTAATTGCGATTTACCACCAGCCCATTTCAGGAATGGCTTGCAACCAGTAGGCTCTGGAAATAATTTAGTTACCCCAGAATAAACGGGTTCAGATATCTGATTGTAAACCTCAGTTGCTTCTTTAAACATTCAATTAAAATAAAATCCTTTATCTTAGTATAGGTGCCTACAACATACTATTCAATATAATAAATTTTTTTGAAGGTCGTTTCGATTCCTTAATTTTCCACAATTTTTGAAAAGTTGCAAATAAAAAACCCGCCATCGCAGAGCGATGGCGGGCATTCATAACTTCCCTCATAAATTCTCTTTCTAATATGTAAAAGTGCTCGTAAGGTTATTTGAATTATCATATAATTTCGCAGTATCGGGTACTGCATTATTCCAAATAAATTTCCCGCTCGAAAGGGATAATCCGGTATCTCTGTTATCGCCGGGGTTTTGATCGGCATGCGTAAAGATGACAAGCGAGTCCTTGATCGTACTAAAGAGTTGGTAGTCTTGCCCTACGTCGCCGGCATTGAAATGCCAACCTACAAGAGAAACGGTATGATCTGTTTGAATTACCATCCATTCATCGCCTTTTACACTCTTTTGATCGGGTTGTATCGCGACAATTTGCACACCACCTTTTACTGTGTCGTACGGATGACGAACAACTGTTGAATCAACCGCAGTATTATTTACCGGAGTTGAATCAGTTGTGGATTTACACGCAATTATTGAGGCGCTTGCCAGAAGTATTATGATAAATGTTTTCATTTTTGTAAATAATGATCACGTAGGCAACGTGAGGAATGAGGCAAGGGTTCTGTGACTTTCGTTTTCAGAATGTCAAGCCACATCAGTGTCGATCTCTTTGTGGAAGCGTAAAACCGACATAGGCTGTCCCATGTTTTTAAAGGACCATAATAAAAAAATGCTAACGCAATGGGGTGTAGTTGGTAGCTGGTAGTTGGTAGTCTTTAGTCCCGCCGCTTCGGATCTTCGTAGTTAATTCACGACTCTCCGTTCGAGCCTGTAACTTACACCGCCATCACCTACGCCATAACCTAGCCATAGCGAATCGCCGATTTGGCGAACATCTGCCCCCCATCTTTTGGGGCTGTCCCACCGCCACTCGCCGCGACGCAGTTTGAATTTGACAGGGACACCATTAGGAATGTCGATGACCTCGCCACGCGATTTCGATCGTACCGTCAACTCTGCATAAGACGAATCTTTCGGTACATACCAATCCACCTCCGCGGGCATAGGATCCGGTTTAGTCGGATAGTCCGCCCAGGTAGTCGATACCCCTTTGAAGTGATTCGGTGCGACAGAAGAACAGCCTGCTGCATTCAACAAAAAAAACAGAATGAAGAACGTGGATTTCCTATTCATACCGGCTCAGAGAGCGTTGTTAATTCAGTAATTCTTCGAACACAAGAAAGAACGATCCGGGTTCGGCATCTTATCCCTACCTCAGGAACAAAATAATTTCCTCAACAGCAACATTTTATATCAGGGTTCTGCTACGGTAGTTTTCAGAATATCGAGCCACAGTAGGGTCGATCTTTTTGTGGGACCGTAAGCCCAGCCATTGAGTCTGTCCCAAGTTTTTAACGACCATAGTTTTGGGCTGCTGTAAAGATTCCACTCCCTGATCCTGCCATTTGATAATGTATCGGAGATAGCGGCTTCAAAGGTTTCATCTCCTTCGGCATACGTTTTTTGCGCGGCGAACCCTTGGTATTCACCTGCCCAGCCAATATACCCGTCTGCCGAATCCTTTGAACCGAACTCGTAATAGTATGTCGTAAAATCCGGTCCATCATATTTATTGACCTCATAATGTTTTGGCAAATAAATATACATGCTGCTGCCATCACTGTATGAATGTACATAGTTGCGATAGAGCACGACCGTTGTATCGGAAGCAAGCCTTTTTGTCGGCGTCTTTTGGAATACACCGCAAGCAGAAAAACAAACTGCCGGAAGCAGTATCAGGAAATATTTCATGATGCAAATTTACGGAGGAGGGGAATGGGGCCGTGATTATTGGGATTATTGGGATTTAACCCGGATTAATTAAATGGGGCTCGCAAAACAGCATATTCAAGTACAGCCGTAATATCTTCATCTTCAAGATATGGATAGAGCTCGAGAATTCGCTGATGGGAATTTCCGGAGGCAAGCATTCCCAACACCATACCGGCAGTAACTCTCATACCGCGGATGCAGGGCTTCCCACCCATGACATTCGGGTCAAAAGTAATACGTGTAATTTCTGAAGTCATAAAAAAAACAACACGCAGGAAAGGCTGTACGTTCACTGATCAAAGATTCACTTCACCCCAACCCTCTTCCTTCGCTTCGCGCAGGGCAGGCTCTACTTTCTCTGGAACGGACTGTTAATCTGCTGCCATTTCGACCTTATTCGAAGAATGGGTATGTAATAGCCGTATGCCACTTCCGGAATTGCGAAGAATAGTTGTTTCCAAGGCAAAGACTGTTAATTTTTTCCCATCTTCCGATCCTTCGAATGCAATTTTATACTTTGCAACTGAGAGATCATTATCAGTAACTATCCTTAGGTCGGTTAAATGGTAACCTGTTCCCTTCCAGCCATTCTTCTTCAGGAATTCAACGAAATCAGGTTTCTGCATAACG
>Ga0206887_10053_pt1 | contig 26848 bp, 16 predicted proteins | sample Alteio_BWOrgHeat_89_FD_153248 | JGI IMG/M metagenome (GOLD analysis project Ga0206887, IMG submission 153248) | Enriched cells from forest soil in Barre Woods Harvard Forest LTER site, Petersham, Massachusetts, United States - Alteio_BWOrgHeat_Nextera3 ...
TCACACCGTGCGCGAACGACTCTGTCTGGACGCTGGATGGCGGTTTCATTTTGGCCATGCGACGGATGCGGCCAAGGATTTTGGTTACAACTCAGGCCGCAACGGTTCGTTTCAGAAGACTGGAAATTTTCTGCCCGCGGCGGCGCTCCCGTTTGATGACACTGGATGGACGGATGTTGATCTGCCGCATGACTGGGTGATTTCACTGCCATTCAAGAACGACCCATCGCTGAGCAGCAAAGGCTTTTATCCGATTGGTCGCTCTTATCCGGAAAACAGTGTGGGTTGGTATCGACGCGTCTTCACGCTTGCGAAAGACGATGCGGGAAAGCGCATCAGTGTTGAGTTTGATGGCGTGTACCGTGAAGCGCTTGTGGTGTTTAACGGGTACTACATTGGCCGTCATCGCGGTGGATACGATCCTTTCCGTTATGACGTGACGGACTTCGTGAAGCCGGGCGAACCGAATGTGTTGTTGCTGCGTGTGGACGCGACTGAGAGCGATGGCTGGTTCTATGAGGGCGCGGGGATTTATCGGCACACGTGGCTGGTGAAGACGGCTCCTGTGCACGTGGCGCAGTGGGGGACGTTTGTTCGTTCGACGGTGGAGGGCAGAAAGGCGAATCTGCAGATCCGCACCGAGGTGGAGAATAACGCCGGTGCTTCAAAGGCTGTGCGGGTGACATCGACCGTGATTGATCCCAGCGGAAAAACTGTGGGGAAAAGTACAACAAAACCGATGGCCATTCCTGAAGAAGGCACGGGCACGTTTGAGCAGCAGGTGAGTGTGAGTGATGCTGCGCTGTGGTCGCTGGAAGAACGCAATTTGTATCGCCTGGTGACTGAGGTGGATGCAGATGGTGTGGCGATGGATCGATATGAAACGCGCTTTGGTGTACGCACGCTGCGCTTCGATGCGAACGACGGATTTTTCCTGAATGGCAAGTCGGTCAAGATCAAGGGCACATGCAATCACCAGGATCATGCGGGCCTTGGCGTGGCACTGCCGGATGCGGCACAGCGCTTCCGTGTGAAGACATTGCAGGAGGTGGGATGCAATGCGTATCGCAGTGCCCATAATCCGCCCACAGCGGAGTTGCTGGATGCATGTGATGAGATGGGCATGCTGTTTCTGGATGAAACACGCATGATGTCTTCGAATCCTGAAGGCATTGCGCAGTTTGAAAATCTGATTCGTCGCGATCGCAACCATCCTTCTGTCTTCATGTGGAACATGGGCAATGAAGAGCGTGAGGCGACGACGGAGACTGGGCTGCACATCTTGTCGACGATGAAGCGGTCGGCGACGAAGCTAGATGGATCGCGACCGGTTACAGTGGCACCGCCACCGCTTGGCATGGGTCTGGGGCAGGGTGGGCTGATGGTGAGCGATGTGATTGGTTACAACTATGCTGACCCGCAGATAGAAGCGTTCCACAAGACGCATCCCACGCTGCCGTGTTTGGGGACGGAGAATGTCAGCGCTGTGGCGACGCGCGGAGCGTACGCCATTGATGAGGCACATGGTGCTGTGAGTTCTTATGATCCGTACACCACGTCGGGGCGCGCATCGGCTGAAGGATGGTGGCGCTTTGTGAACACGCGGCCATGGATGAGTGGCGGATTTGTGTGGACGGGATTTGATTATCGCGGTGAGCCTTCACCGTTTCAGTGGCCCAACATCAGCTCAGAGTATGGCTTCCTGGATACGTGCGGCTTTCCCAAGGACACGTATTTTTACTACCAGGCATGGTGGACTGCGAAGCCGGTGCTCCACATTTTTCCGCACTGGAACTGGCCGGATTTTGTGGGTAAGGAGATTGCGGTCTGGGCGCACTCCAACATGGACGAGGTCGAGCTGTTGCAGGATGGCACGAGTCTTGGAAGACAGCGCGTGCCAAAGGATTCGCACCTGCAATGGATTGTGACTTATAAGCAGGGAACGTTGGAGGCTCGCGGCTTCAGGGCGGGACGGCAGGTGATGTCGACGAAGCGTGAAACGACGGGTAAAGCAGCGAAGCTGGCGATTCGTGTCGATCGCAACGCGATGGATGCTGACGGTGCGGATCTGATTTTTGTGGTGGCGGAGGTACACGATGCTGAAGGTCGCGTGCTACCTGTTACGGATAACGAGATCTCTTTCAAGGTGAGTGGGCCCGCGCATGTGAAGGGGACAGGGAATGGCAATCCTATGTCGCATGAGCCGGACACGGGGAGCAGTCGTAAGGCGTTTGCAGGGATGTGCATGGGGATTGTTCAGGCGACCCGAGAGAGTGGCAACATCACGATCGAGATCGCTTCGACTGGGTTGGAACCGGCAACGGTGAATGTGATGTCGCGAGCATCGAAGCCGCGACCGGAAGTGGCTGTTTGGAAGCGCGATGTTCCTTCTGGTGAGGGGCTGACCGGATTGTGGCGGCCTGTGTTGCAGGAAGGTCCTAGCGGACCTGATCCGCTTCAGCTGGCTGTATCCGGCGACACGCTGTATACGTTCATCCAGCGTGGCAGTGTGTTGACGGGCTCTATCGATGCTCCACCAGCGATGTTCGGACCTGCTACTACTGGCGCGGTGCAGGGAACGGTGGAAGGTGGCCGCGTTCACTTTACGTCTGGAAGCACAACGTATGACGGCAGTGTCGTGGGAGATCGTATGGAGTTGCACAGGACGATGCCACCGCGTGGAGGACAGCCTGCTCGTGCGGCTGAGAGTGGTGCGCATCCTGTGATTGGGCCGCCGCCGGATGGTTCCGATCCGTCGTTGGGGCTTGGTCGACGCGGAGCAGGAACTCAGCCAGCGTTGATTTTGCAGAGGGCGAAACGCTAGGAGCGAATCTTGTTCTCGGAGGTCAGCAGCGAAAAACGCGAATGGCGGAAGTAACTTAGTTACTTCCGCCATTCGCTTATTTGTTTGTGTTGACTAAGAGAGAGCCCAGCCGGTGCGGTCCTGGCGACGGATGTAGGGGGCTGCTTGTGGGCAGTTCTTTGCTTCCATCTTGTGGCCGTCCCATTCGATCTTCTGGCCGACGCGTAGAGAGACGCAGCCGAGGAGCATGATCTCCACGAGGCGTCCTGCGACGTCGAAGCGCGAGTAGCAGTCCTGGGGCTTGTTGGCCTTGATGGCGGTGAGCCATTCGGCGGCGTGGGCCTGGACGAGGTTGGCGGAACCCTTTGCATCGATCGCTACGTGCGTGTTGCGCGGGATGCGTTCGGGATACTTCGCCATGGCGGGATGCTTAAGGTAGTTAACGAATTCCTTCTCGCCCTTGAGCTTGATGAAGAAGTTCGTGCCGTAGTCGTCTGGCGAGAAGATCATGCCGCCTTCGCCGACGAACAGGCAGCCGCTATCAGGCAGTTTGCCCTGCAGAGTGACGATGTCTGCGGTGAGTTCGGCTGGTGGCTTGTTGGTGAGGTCGTGACCACCACGGAGGTTTTCGTTCGGCTGGCCACCGTCGTACCAGAAGAGGGTGGTGGCGTCGTATTCGATCTTGCGGGTGCGGTGGAAGAAGCTGGGGTGTTCGAGCGGCACGTGTGCGGTGCGCTTCGGGAATTCAAAGCGGATCTTGGTGCCGACGGGGTAGGACTCTTTGTTCATGGTGCCGAAGGGGACGGCTTCGATTTCCGTTGGGGCATCGAACCCGAGCGAGCGGAACGGCATGTTGACGGTGTGGCAAGCCATGTCGCCGAGTGCGCCGGTTCCGAAGTCCTGCCAACCGCGCCAGTTGAACTGGGTATAGACACCGTTCTTGTCTTTGGGATTGCGGTTGCCCACATAGGGGCGGGCGGGCGCGGGGCCAAGCCAGACGTCCCAATCAAGCGTGGAGGGAACTGGGTCTTGTCCGACGGGGCGGTCCATGGCTTGCGGCCAGACGGGGCGGTTGGTCCAGACATGTACCTGATGGACCTGGCCGATGATGCCGTCCTGAATGACTTCCACGCCGCGGCGCAGGCCCGGTGAGGCAGAGCCCTGATTGCCCATCTGCGTGACGAGCTTCTTGTCGTGCGCCATGTTGCGGAGATAGCGTGCTTCGTAGATGGTCTGGGTGAGCGGCTTCTGGCAGAAGATGGCCTTCTTACGCTTCATGGCTGCGGACGCAATGATGGCGTGCATGTGATCCGGGGTGGAGACGGTCACGGCATCGATGCGATCGCCCATCTGGTCGAGCATCTGACGGTAGTCCTTGTAGAACTTCGCGTCAGGATACTTCTTGGTTTGAATCTGATAGGCGTCGGTGCCGGCGTCGACGTCGCAGAGCGCGACGATGTTTTCAGCGGCGCAGGCGTCTGTGTCGCTGCGGCCTTTGCCGCCGATGCCGATGCAGGCGATGTTCAGCTTGCTGTTGAGATGTTGTGCGCGCACGATGGCGGGCGCTCCGATAGCGAGTGCACCTGCGGCCAGAGCGCTGGTTTTTAAGAAGTCACGGCGATCGACACGCGCGGGGGCAACGGTCTCAATTTTCAGAGAGGGCAGATTATCAATAGGTTTGGACACGCGCACAGGATACACATGGCACATTACAGATGCCAGTGTGCTGTCATTACAGGTCAGAGTGTTCGTCCTAGTTGGCGGAAGATGACTCATCCGCAACGATTACGACCGCGGTGAGAGGCGCGACGCTGATCGCGCTGGCGGCGTTGTTATCGAGTGACTTGGCGGCGAGCTTTGCGCTGGATGGGGTTGTGAGTGAGCCGTATTCGTAGCGCACGATGTTGGTAAGTGGGCCTTTGCCCTGCACGTTGACGTATGCCGTGTCCGTGGTGCTGCGGTTGATGAGCATCACGGAGAGCCTGCCGCTCTTTTGCTTGGCAGCGTGGACAAGAAGGCTGTTGCTGGCGCTGGTGGTCGTGACGAGTTGATCGCCTGCGCTGGCGAGGATGGTGGCGAGCTGGAAGCCGTAGAAGGCTGGGCCGGGGACTTCCGTTTCGCTGAGGAAGGTGCCTGCACCGCCGTGCAGTTCGAGCCATTCGGCGTTGTCGATGCCAGATTCAAATGCTGTGAGCAAGTCGTGCGCGGCGAAGAGCGCGGTGGCAACGTCGGGTGTGGTGGTGGCGAGTGTGCCGTTGGGGTTGGTCTCCGTCATGAAGATGGGCATGGGAGTGCGTGAGGTGGTGCAGAGGCTGTTGGTCTGCGATTGAATGCCTTGCACGATGCCGGGGAAATCGTTTTGCGGATTGGTGAGGAGCTCGTCGGTGGTGACGGCGTTATAGGTGCCGGGGTAGTAGTGCAGGATGGTGAAGTCGAAGGTGGCGTGGCTGCAGGCGGCGTTGAGGACGTCGCCTGTCCATGTGGGTGGGATGGGGTCGATGTCGGAACCGACGACGATGCCGACCTGGATGGTGGGATCGACGGCGCGCATGGCGTTTGCATAGGCTGCGGCTCCGGTGCCGTATGCGGTGGGTGACAGCGTGCTGATGCCTTGCCTGCTGTCGGGATCGTTTGAGTATCCGTTGGAATAGATGAACGGCGCGTGCAGGTCGGTTTCGGTGAGGATGCTGTTGTAGCCGTTGTAGTAGATCTCGTTGCCGATCTCCCAATAACGAACGCCGATGGGTGCGGTCATGCCGAGGCGCAGGAAGTTGAAGCCGTCGTCTTGTGCGAGCGGTTGACTGGCGCGCAGCGATGCCCAGTAGCCGACGGTCTTCCAGTCGTATCCGGTTGCGTCGGTGCCGATGGTTTGGGTGTTGCCGGGTGCTCCGTTTGCGTAGGCGACCCATGCGGCAGCTTCCTGTGGCTGGCCACCGGTGTTGGGTGCGGAGCAGTCGTTGTCGCCGCTCCAACTGGTGGAGCGTGTGCCGGAGGCGTCAGCCACGCTGGTGCCGTAATTCACGGTGACAATGCCGGTTGTGCCGCTGGCCTGCAGGAGTCGCGCGAAGTTTCCGAAGTCAGAGTTGGCGGCGAGGTAGCCGTTCCAGATGTTGGCGCATGCTCCGCTGTCGTTGGGCGAGAAGTTCGGCGTGAGGGTGTGTTGCGCCCAGTGGTAGCGGTCAGAATACGAGCCGCCGGGGAAGCGCAGAACTTTGGCGCCTGCTGTTGAGAGCAGGGGAGCTGTGCCGGTGATGTCGCCGATGGAGTGGTCGTAGACCGAGGTGTGAATGCCGTAGGCTTCGGCGGAAACCGTTCGCAGCGGGATGTCGGAGTTCACGTGCACGCTGGTGGTGGATACCAGGAACGAGATGGGGATGGTGATGGTCTTGCTTGGGATGGTGCTGTCGGTGACGGACACTACGACGTTGTACGTGCCGGGCTGCGTGACTTGTCCCTGTAGTGTGCCGGTGGATGTGAGTGTGACATTGGTGGGCAGTGTGCCGCTGGTGGTGGAGAAGGCGTATGGCGATGTGCCGCCCTGGACACTCAGCGGCTGCAGGATGTTTTGGCCGATGGGGACGATGAGCGGAGCAACCGTCGTAGCAACCAGCGGTGGTGATGTGACGAGGATGTCTACGGTGCCGGTGCCGGATTGCCCGACAGAGTCTGTCCAGCGAATGGTTGCGGTGAAGGGAGCGGCTACGCTAGCGGTGCCGGAGATGCTGCCGTCTGCGTTCAGTACGACGCCGCTGGGGAGAGCTCCGCTGAGGATTGCCGATGTGTACGGCGGCGTTCCTCCGTTTAAGAGGCGCGAGGTGAAGGATGCTCCGCGTGCGATCTGGATGGAGACCGAGGATGCCACTTGCAGTCGCGTGGACGAGGTGATCGAGAAAGATTGCGTTACCGTCTTGGCGGGAGTCTCAGAATCCGTGAGTGTGACCTGGAATGCGTAGACGCCTGTGGTGGTTGGGTTGCCGACGAGGGCTCCACCGGAGCTGAGGGACAAGCCAGAGGGCAGGCTGCCATTGGTGACGGCGTAAGTATACGGCGATGTGCCGTAGCGTGCGAGCAGGCTCGTGCTGTAGGTGGTTCCTGCGATGGCGAGCGGTAGCGTGAGTGGCAACAGTTCCGGCGCAGGGATTTGCTGCGGGGAATCTGGGGTCTTTGTCTCTTGTTGGCCGCAACCGGAGAGGAGCAACAGGCAGCAAAGAAAAAGTCGGGGGATGGTGCGTATTTGCATCATGCGGCACTTGGTTGAGGATAGCAGCGCGTGTATGCAAGCACAGTGACCGCTTCAAAAGCGCTTTCACTGCACAGATGCACGAATGCCCAAGCTCGCCTTGCGAACCTGGGCATTCGGTTTTGTTTTCTCTCTACTTGAGGCCGTAGATGACGATGCTGGCTGAGCCGGAGGCCATGGGCCAGGTGTTGGACTTCATGCCGGAGGTTACGGCGATGCGTTGTTTGCCTGCGATGGCGTAGCTGATGACGCCGCCGCCGATGGCTCCTCCGGCGGATGTCTTCCATGCGATGTCGCCGGTCTTTGCGTTGAAGGCGTAGAGGTTGCCGCCGAGGTCGCCCGCGAAGAGGAGATTGCCTGCGGTGGGTGTTATGCCGCCTACGACGGGTGCGGGTGTGCGGAAGCTCCATGCTTCTTTACCTGTTGCCGGATTGAATGCTTTGACCCAGCCGGTGGCCTGTGTGGGTGCGTCGAAGGTGATTTTGGGTTTCGGTGTGTTGGTACTGGTGAGGGTGGCGCACCAGTCAACAGCTCCGTTGTAGATGAGCTTTGTCGCAGGGGAGTAAGCGGGGTTACTCCATTCGTTGCCACCGAGTGTGCCGGGGCAGACGTGCGGGCCGGTGGCGGTGAGGGAGGCGGTCTCATTGCTCACCGTTGTGGCGTTCGCTGTCCATGCGGGTTTGCCGGTCTTGATGTCGCCTGCGTAGATGCGGCCATCTTTCGTGGCGGAGGCGAGCATGGCTTTGCCGTTGATGGAGTAGAGCAGCGGCGCTGCGGAGACTTCCCAGTCGTGGAAGTCGTGCTTCACGGGCAGGTAGGTTTGTTTGACCGCGCCGGTCTTTGCGTCGAGCGCAACGGAGAAGGCGGCGTCCTCCGTGCTGATGGGGTCGCCGCCGGGAACGTAGAGCGTGCCGGTGGCTTCGTCGAGTGTGAAGGCGGTCCAGGGTGTGCCGCCTTCGTCAGCGGTGCCCTTTACTTTGGGTGCGGGGGCTGCGGGGCCGCGGGCCTTATCGTCTGCGGAGCGCGGCACCATGTACTGCTCCCAGATGATTTTTCCGGTGGCGGCGTCGATGCCGTACATGCGGCCCTTGGTTGGCATGCGGCTGCTGCCTGCGTTGCCGGTGAAGACCATGCCCTTCCATGCGAGCACTGCGGCTGAGGTGGTTTCGAGATGCTTCGGATCGCCGAGGGAGATGTCCCAGAGTTTCTTTCCGGTAGCGGCGTCGTACGCGAGCAAGCGCGCGTCTTGTGTGCCGCGGAAGACACGGCCGTCGGCGAAGGCCACGCCGCGGTTGGTGTCGTTGGGGATGGCCATGGTGTAGTCGTCATGCGCGCGCCATTTTTCGGCACAGGTGTTGGCGTCGATGGCGATGGTGTCATGCGCGGTGGTGATGTACATGGTGCCGTTCACCACGACGGGGCCGGTCTGGAAGCTGCTCTGTAGTTTGAGGTCGTAGCGGCAGAGCTCTTTGAGGTTGGCTGCGTTTGCTGGCGTGATCTCAGTCTGTGGGGCGAAGCGCTGGCCGTTGAGCGTGCGGTTGTAGCTGGGCCAGTCCGATGCGTTTTGTGCGTGCGCGGCGAAGGGCAGAAGGACGAGGCTGGCGGCGATGATGTGACGCATGTTGTGCTTGCTCCCAAGGCGCATGGCGGGATGTCACGGCTGCGTTCACGACGCGGTCTGTGCGTGCCATGCGGACATGGGGATTGTAGTGCTTCGGTACTACGGGATGCGTCAGGCAGATAAAATTACGCGGAGCCGATGAGTATGACTGACGATAAAAAGTATCCTGACTGGTTTGATTCTGAACGAGCGGCTTCCTTCGTGGGCAAGTATGTGTTGATTGGAATCAATCATCGTAATTCTGGAAATGAGATCGTTAAGCAACGCCAGGATCATGGCGAGATTGTGTTGATCACTCCGGAAGGAATGGTGATTCAAAGGCCCGATGGTAGTCAGTTTTCGTTGCCTCCTTGCTATTGGGAGCTGCAAGAAGCAAATGCGGGCACATATAAGCTCCATGGCACCGGTGAGACGGTTAGTGATCCTGATTACACTGGCGTCCTTTCATTCTGGTCTTCAGAATCCCAAGGCAACTGATTAGATCGTTAGAATCGCAGAGTGGCAGTGGAACCCATCTTCGAGCATGAGATTGCGTTTGATCCGGCGCAGGCGGCGGATGCGTTGCGGCAGTTGCCTGCGGGGCCTGCGGTGGTGGCGCTGTTTGGGCATAGTGCGACGGACCGTCCGCATTTGATGAAGAGTGCGAATGTGCGTCGGCGGTTGCAGCGGTTGCTGGAGCCTGCGGAGGGGCAGACGAAGCGGCTGAATCTGCGCGATCGCATTGCACGGATTGCGTGGCGTGAAGCGGGCAGCGAGTTTGAGTCGTTACTGTTGCTGTATCGCGCGATGCACCTGGCGTTTGGTGCGGATGAGGCGCGGAAGCGGATGCGGTTGTCGCCTCCATTCACGATTCGGTTTGCGGCGGAGAATGCTTATCCGCGGATTTATGTGACGAATCATTTGCGGCGGCGGTCGTTGACGACTACGTTTGGGCCGTTTGCTTCTCGGCTAGCCGCGGAGCGGTATTGCGAGGCGGTTGAGGAGTTGTTTCTGATTCGTCGTTGCTACATGGAACTGCATCCTTCGGTGGATGATCCGGGTTGCATTTATGGCGAGATGAAGAAGTGCATGGCCCCGTGCCAGAAGCGATGCAGCGATGAAGAGTACAGCGCGGAATGCTCGGAGGTGTTGCGGTTTCTTCAGACGCGTGGGGCTTCGCGGATTGCGGCTCTTGAAGTGGAGCGCGATGAGGCCTCTGCCGCGATGGAGTTTGAGCAGGCAGCGGCAGTGCATGGACGCATTACAAAGGTGAAGGCTGCGGCTGCGTTTGCGGATGAGTTGGTGCAGCCTTTGAGTGAGTTGAAGGCGGTGCTGGTGATGCCTTGTCCTTCGCGTGCGGAGGATGAGGCTCCGCATGTGGCGGTTTGGAGTTTTGCGGATGGATGTTTCCGCGGGCCGGAGCGTGTGTCGTTGCTGGGTGTGCGTTTGGCGAAGGAGCAGGCTGAGGTTGGGTCCAGCTTGTTTGCGCAGCCGATGATGCTGGCGGCTACTCCGCTTGAGGGCGGCGCGGCTTCTGGTGGTTCGTCTTCGGGGTCTGCGGAGGAGCGGATGCTTGCTGCTGTCTCACGCTTGTTCGATGGCAGTAGTGGTGCGCGCGACATGGTGGAGCTTGGCGATCAGCTGTCGTTGTTGAAGCGTTGGTACTACCGGCCGGAGAAGCAGAGGGTAGGGGCTATCTTCTTTATGGCTCGTGGGGAATGGCCTGTGCGACGGATGGTTCGTGCTGCTGCGAAGCTGGTGTCGGGGCCTCCCTCAGCGGTTGAAACTGCTTCTGCTGCTGTGGATGAACGTCAGGGCTAAAGCCCCGTCCATGAACAAAGACACACTTCGTGCGTGTGAGCTTCGCGTTGCGAAGTTAGCCACGTTTCAAACTCGCGATGTGGTGAATCCCAGTATTGATATGCTACGAGTCAAATGATCTCCGTTCATCCAGTGGTGACGGAACACCTCCGTCATAACGTTCAGCAAGCCGCGTTGAACTCGCTAGGCATAGCGCTGGCAGTCATGATGATGCTGACTTTGGCTGGAGCGTCGCTTGATCCAGCCAGTCATCCTAATAAGCTGATCGTTGCGGTGAGGCTCATGGTTGTTGCTGTAGCCTGGGTTGCAGCGGGATCGACCTTTCTTTTCATGGCGATTAACAGGTTCTCCCAGGTCAGAGAACGCACACGACAATTTGCGATTCTCCGAGTTTTGGGTGGATCACTTTTCTTCATCCTCACGCTCCTTCTTCAAGAGACACTCCTCGTAGCTCTGCCGGGAACGATTGTTGGAATCGTACTTGCCTATTTTCATGAATGGCTGATTTCAACTGTTCTTGGTGGCTTGTTTGTGTTGCGGACTCCCTACAGTTTTTGGCTGCCTGCCGGAATGATTGCTGCTTCAGTATTCTTCTTGGCTAGTTCTTGCTCCGCATGGCGAGCCACAAAACTCGAGGTGCTGGACGCATTGGCATACGAAGACTGATTCGGAAACTCCACGCCGTCAGCTTTACGGGCGTCTCCATATTTTCGTCCTGCATGTGTGCCGAATTTTTCGCCTTGACATTTGACCATGATCCACTACCATTTGGTTGTGAATCGGTTGGACACTACATTTGCGGCTTTATCTGATCCGACTCGGCGAGCGATGGTTGAGAGGCTTGCGCGCGGGCCGGACTCGGTGCATGGGTTGACCGAGCGATTTGATGTGTCGCAGCAGATGATTTCGAAGCACATTGCCGTTTTGGTGCGCGCACGCATTGTTGTGAAGACGAAGCGTGGGCGGGAGAGCGTGTGCTCGCTTCGGCCCGAGGCGATCAAGACAGTCAGTGACTGGGCTTCTAACTATCGTCGCCTTTGGGAAGAGCGTTTGGACAGGCTGGATGCGGTTGTAACTCAACTGAAGAAAGAGGAGATCAGCAATGGGAAACAGCATGGCAAATGAAACAGAGCGGATGACCATTACGCGCGTGTTTGATGCTCCGCGCGAGTTGGTTTGGAAGGCGTGGACAGACCCGAAGTATGTCGTGCAGTGGTGGGGGCCGAAGGGATTTACGACGACTGCATGCAAGATTGATTTTCGCGTGGGAGGGAAGGCGCTTTTCTGCACGAAGTCGCCAGAAGGGCAAGAGTTCTGGAATGGGATTGAGTACCTGGAGATTGTGCCGAACGAGAAAATCGTCTCGCTGATGTACTTTGCTGATGCGGACGGGAACAAGATTGATCCCGCGCAACTGGGAATAGAGCATGAGGCTATTGAGGGCGCTTACGACACAACTCTGTTTGAGGATCTTGGAGACGGCACGACGAAGCTCACCTTTATTGGCAACGAACCTATGAAGGATGCGGCAGAGAGCGGTCAGCTTGAGGGATGGATGGAGACTCTCGACAAACTTGCTGACGTTGTCGGGGAGTTGGTTGAGACGAACCAAGACGCTGACGATTGATGATTGTTGTATGCAAGATGCAGTCGGGTGTGGCGAGAAGGTTTCTCGTCCCCTGGCTGTATCGCCGTTTTGGATCGTCGACTTACGAGCGCTTATTTGAAGGGGTGAATGTAAGCGGGACGTTTGTATCTGGAGTGGGAGGCGGAGAGATATCCTCACTGGCCCATCTTTAGTTTACAAGAGGCGGGTGGGCTTGCCGCAAGGCCGGTGTGTTGGTTCATGATCGTCATTCGGCGTGGAAGATTGCGTCGTAGAAGATGCTTCGTCTGGACCTGACACTATCGTGATCAGGTTCGACGTTTCATCACTTCAAAGGAGCGATCGAACTTATGTCGGAAGTGGATAGCAGGTTTCGTCGGCAATACTTTCATGGCACCCGTGCTGATCTTCAGCATGGTGATCTGATCAGTACTGGGTATGCGTCGAACTACGGCGAAGGAATAGTTCTGTCGTGGGTTTATTGCACGGGGACGCTGGATGCTGCGATATGGGGTGCGGAATTATCTGTTGGTGATGGGGCGGAAAGAATCTACGTTGTTGAGCCGACTGGATCGATTGTGGATGATCCGAATTTGACGGACAAGAAGTTTCCTGGGAACCCGACATTGTCTTATCGATCGCGTGAGCCGCTTCGTGTTGTGGCGGAGGTTTCGAAGTGGCAGGGACATTCGCAAGAGCAGATTCAAACGATGAAGGGTGGTCTTGAGCGTCTGAAGGCGGAGCGCGCTGAGATTATCGACTGAGCGCTCTGTGGTCCACTGACAAGCCGACTTATTAGGACTAGTGCTACTCAATTTTCTGAGGCCACTGTTCAATGACTGCATCGTCGCCGGAAACGATTCGCAGGCTTGGCTCACCGTCGTTCGCCGGAGGATCGGACAAGGAAACCGTCTTCGCCCCTGGTGATTGCAGGAAAACTGCTGCCCCGCGCTTTGGTATGTAGAAGAGATGCGCTCTTTCACGTCCGTGCTCGTCATCAATGCCGAACATGAATGATCCGTCTTCTTCCAGCGCGATCCCGCCCCGTTCGGTGCCATCGGCCTCTTTAAATTGAATTGCGGCTGACACGCCAACTCGGCGCTTGCTTGCTCGTCCGTTTACTACTGGGAGTTCTTTGAGAGGAGCGGCGATTACGATCCGCTCTTTGTTCGCGTCGTCTATCACGACGATGCGATGGACACGCAACTCATCCTGGTTGCTGTGCTCGGACCCTGAGCTTTTCGAGACTACCCAGGAGGCAAGCACGAGTGTACAGACCAGGTTGAACCAGGCGAAGTTTTTCCAGCGTTCCAAACGTGCGACTCTCTGCCTCAACGAGGCCTCTTCCGTCATGTCTTGGATGGTCAATGAATACCTCCCTAGCATCGAGGAAAGCTTACTCTCTCCGAATATTCGTGACGCTGTTTAGGTCTTGATTTGGGGGAAGGCGGAGATGCGGAGTTTGGCTCCTGCGTAGGGGACTAGTGTGATGGTTTCTTGTGGGCGGGCGCTGGCCAGGTCTTTGCCTGTGAGTGGGCTCTCTGGGAGTGGGTTGGCTACTCCGTCGGTGCTGCGCCAGCGGTCTACCTGATGGGCTTGCACGCTGATTGTGACGGCTGGTGTTGCTGTGGCGAAGGGGCGGTCGCCGATTGGTTTCTCTTCTACTTTGAGTTTTGGAATGGTGGATTCGTCTGCGGCTAATGCGTAGTTCCAGGGGCCGGTGGGGAAGACTTGCCAGTCGGCGGTGGGTTTACGGTCGCGGAGTTTCATCCAGCTTTGGCCGGGGTCGAGTGAGAAGAGTAGCGGGCCGCGTTCGATGGCGAGTGAGTTGTGGAACCAGCGGGTGGCTCGGGGCTGCATGGGTAGCTTGAGGGTGATGGTGTCGCCGGATTTCCACTCGCGTGTGATGGGGGTGAAGGCTGCAGGCTTGAGTGGGGTGGATTGCCCTGCGATGGTTGCGCTTGCTGCGTCTGTCCATGCGGGGCCGCGAAGGTGCAGCGGGAATCGTACCGGCTTATCGGCGTTGATGGTGATGCGGACGGTGTCGCGGAAGGGGTACTCGGTTTCTACCGTGATGTGGACGGGCGTGTTGTGGACTTTGGTTTTGATGTCACACGGGGCGTAGAGGGTGATGGCCAGGCCGTCGTCCCGGGTGCGCATGGCGAGGCTGGCGGCGAATTTGGGCCAACCCTGATGGAAGTTGGCGGTGCAGCAGCCGAAGTGCGGTTCGAGGCCGTAGAGGTTGGATTCGGGGCCGTTGGTGCTCCAGGGTTTGCTGTTGAGGCTGCATTGGACCTGGTTGGGCTGCTGGTCGTACTGGTGGGCCCACATGTCGTCGGTGAATGTGCCGGGCAGGGCGTTGTAGGCGATCTTCTCGATGCGGTCGGCGATGGCGGCGTCGCCGAAGATGGCGAGGGCGACTTCAAGCGAGAACATGGTGTCGACCACGGTGCAGAGTTCGGTGCCCTGGACGGGATTGGGGCCGGCGAGGTGTTCATCGCAACTGAACATGCCGTTGGGTAGGCCGTGGTACTTGTCCAGCGTGGCTAGCTGATAGGTGAAGTTGGCGTGTTCTTCGGGCTTGCCGTTGGAGCGGTACTGGACGGCGGCGGTTTTGAGCGCCATGCCGTTGTTGACGCCATGGGCCTGCATGGCGCGGTCAGGCAGTGGCGAGTCAAAGCCCTGCGGACCGAGGATGGTTTTGTCCGTGGCTTTTTCGAAGGGGAAGTTGCGGAACTCCGCGGTCCAGTCGAAGCCCTGTTTTTGCAAGAGCGCGGCGAGTTTGGGGAGTTCGGGATCGTGGGTCTGGTCGTAGAGCCACTGGACTCCGTAGGCGGCGTCCTGCCAGCGGTAGAGTCCCCAGCTTTGCAGTGGGCGGGTGGGGAGTTCGGCTAGCTGGTGATGGAAGTATTTTGTGAGGACTTGCGGGACGCGCTTGTCGCCGGTGGCTTCGTAGTGCTGGATGAGGACCTTGACCATGAGCATGCGGGGCCACCAGTCGTTGTTGCTGGCGGGGCCGATCATGCCGTTGGGTTGCTGGTGGGTGAGTGTCCATTCGACCCAGCGGTTGGCCTTGGCCTTGAGTTTGGGGTCGTCGAGGAGGACGGCGAGGGGGTAGAGGCCGTCGAGGAAGTAGGGGCCGCGCTCCCAGCTTTCGCCGGTGCCGCCGAGCCATCCGCTGTTGTTATTGAGGTCGGGCCAGAACTCGTCGAGGTGGCCGCCCATGCCGTCGGCCTGGACCTGAAGTTGGCGACGGAGCCAGCCGGCGGGTCTGATTTCTCCGAGTGGGAGCGGCTGAAAGGCTGTGGGCGCCAGCTTTTGTGCCTGGGCAAAGCCGCTGGGAAGCATGGTGGCGGCGGCGGAGAGGGTGCCGAGTTTCAGGGCGTCGCGGCGGGACAGGTTCATGGCTGGCAGGAATCCTTCAGAGGAGAAGGGTAGCGCTGACTTATAAGACTGTCACGCGGTAGCCAGAAACGCGGTGGGTGATGCACAATAAAGGCAGGTTTCAACCCGTCTGCTGGCGCGTCTCGCCGCCGCCGGGGGAAGTGTAGCCGCTGACGTGCGCAAAGGTCGCCGGGGCGGTTGAACAAAGTTTAGTTGTAACGAGTTTAGTTGTAACGAATTGCAAGCTGCCGGTTACGGGCCATTGGGTCACGAAGGGCGGCTGGGTATCAGGTTCTGAACTACAGCAGTTGCTTCACCGGACGGTAAACGGCCCCGCCTCCATCCCTTTGTAACGGAGGCAAGAGTGGTCACAAATCCGGAAGAGCAGTTGATACGAAGAGGCTTTGCAGGAATGCATCACTGGTCGCATACAAGAGTTCCATCACCACCCGGAGGGCGTTTCGACGCTCGTTCGGGGGAACTTGTGTTGCGTCCGGATGGCCTTGGTTCTGTTCCCACCCTGCCGTTTGGGATTGTTTCGCGCTAAGACTAGCGCGGCTCCCGTACTGACCTGAAGTCTCTCGTAACCGTTAGCGGAAACGAGCAGGACACATGTCGAAGGAAATTTATATCTCCACAACGCCGCATGAGACGCGGCTGGCCATCGTCGAAGACGAACAACTGGCGGAGATCTACTACGAGCGCGAGAACGAATACACACTCGCAGGATCGATCTACAACGGAAAAGTAACGCGCGTGCTACCAGGCATGCAGTCGGCGTTTGTCGACATTGGCCTGGAGCGCGATGCCTTCCTGTATGTCACCGACTTCATGGAAGAGCAGGGTGATTCCGCGGATTTCGATTCAAGCGAGAGCAATGCTGGCGGTGGCCGTCGTGGGGGACGCGAGCGTGGTGGGCGTGAACGTGGGGGACGCGAGCGTGATCGCGGTGGCGATCGTCGCCCGGCTGCGGATGCTTCCGCAGAGACAGAAAGCACTGTTTCTTTTGATGAGCCAATTGCGCCTTCGCCAACGGAAGGTGTGGGCAGCATCGATGCTGAGGGCACGGGTGGCAGCCGCCGGTGGCGCGGTCGTCGTGGCCGCCGTCGTGGCCGTGGCCGTGGTGAATCGCCTGAAGTGACGGCGACAACTGCGGATACCGAGTCAGTGACGCTGGAAGGCGGCTATGACGAGGATGAAGAGACGACCTCATTGGATGTTGCTGATGAAACCAGCGCTATTGAGATTGATCTTTCCGCTGAGGCTGAAGCGCCGACTGAGGGTTATACCCCGAGTCAGGGTCGTGGTCGCAAGGATGATCGTCGTGGTGGCCGCGGTGGGCGGGATCGCCGTGGACGTAACGGTGACCGGGATCGTGGCGAGCGTAGCACACGTTCGGCGGATGCTCCGCTGTATGACAACAGCTATGCGGGATATGACGCGCCGGAAGACTTGCTACCTGAGCCGACAGGCGAGCCGATTGTGCTGCCGGGCGAGTCGATCCGCAAGTATCGTGATCCTGCAGAAGTAGCCGCGGAAGAAGAAGAGGCACGGAAGAATGCGCCGCCGAAGCCTGAGGTGGTGACGGTTTCTGCACCGTCGATTGAGATTGTGGGCTGGGATGGCGGTTTGGTGCTGCCGGGCGAGACGCTGTCGCGCCATAAGAACCGTGCGCCGAAGGTTGTTGCACCCGTTGCAGAAGTTGCAGAGCCAGCGCTGCCGCCCCAGGTGGAAGAGGCACTGAGCGTGGATGCTGGCGCGGCTTTCGATGATGTGGCGATTGCTCCGATTGCAGAAGATGCGGAGCCGGTAGCGCCTGAGGCAGAGTTTGAAGTGGCTGAGGCGACCGAGGTTGTTGCGGTGGCAGAGCCTGTTGAGTATGAGCCTGCCGAAGGTGAGAGCGCGAGCGTGAAGGATGAGACTCGCCGCGATGTGCGCCGCTTTGAGCAGGAGCCGGACAAGCCGGAGATTTCTGCTGAGGCTGAGGCGATCATCGAAGCCGAGACAGAGGCGATAGGCGAGGAAGCTGCTGCAACGGAAGAGACCGAAGAGGTTGAGTTCGTTGCGGAAGAGCCTGCGGAGACGGTGGCTGCAGAAGAAGCCATTGAAACAAGCGCAGAGACCGATCCCACCACGTATGACCTGCGTGACGAGATCAACGCTGTCGCTGAGCCGAACTTCACCACGCTGCAGGCTTCGGGTGAGTTGCTGTCTGTCACTGCTGGTGTGGAAGAGCAGGGCGTATCGCCGATTGCACAACAGGACATCTACGAGCCCGCGACGCCGGTGGCATTGGAAGGCGCGGTGCAGTCCGTGACGCTGGCTGAGGCGGAAACGACGCCGGAGCCGGTGGATCTCACTGAAGAGGACGAGATTCAGCCGCGGATTCACGCGTATGGCGATGGCGACTTCCACGAAGAAGAGATCGACGAGGAAGACGAGTTCGAGTACGAGGCGCTGGCTGGCCACGCGGACGACGAAGAAGACGAGTACGAAGAAGAGACGCTGGAAGGCTCGGCGGATCTGGGTGGCGTACTGCACGAGATGCATCTCGATCGCGAAGTGACGAGCGAGGAGTTCGACGAAGAAGAGGATGCCAGCGGTGGATTCACCGAGGCGGATTTTGCCGGTGGTGACGAGGACGAAGAAGAAGGTCCTTCCGAGCCTTCGACCGGTGAACCGCGGCAGGAACGCAGCGAGCGCAGCCGTCGTGGTGGACGCGATCGTCGCGGAGGGCGCAACAGTGGCGGTGATCGCGGACGCGGTCGTCGTCAGTCGGTACAGACACAGGACCTGCCGGCGATCAACGAACTGCTGAAGCCGGGACAGGAGATTCTGGTTCAGATTGCGAAGGAGCCGATTGCGAAGAAGGGTGCGCGTATTACTTCGCACATCGCTTTGCCGGGACGCTTCCTGGTGTTCATGCCCACTGTGAATCACACGGGTGTGTCGCGCAAGATCTCATCGGATGACGAGCGTCGTCGCTTGAAGTCGATTCTGCTCTCTGAAAAGGGCGATGCACAGGGCGGATTCATTGTGCGCACGGCTGCAGATGGCGCCAGCGAAGAAGAGTTGCGCACCGATCTGCGGTTCCTGATTCAGATCTGGACGGACATCAAGCAGCGGTCGGAGACTTCGAAGTCGCCTGCGCTGATCTATCACGATCTGAATCTTGTCGAGCGTATTCTGCGTGACCAGGTGACGGATAACTTCTCTGCGATCTGGGTGGATACGGAGCAGGAGTATGAGCGCGTGCTGCGCTTCCTGCAGCGCTTCCAGCCGTCGCTGGTGCGTCGTGTGAAGCTGTACACGAAGGAGACGCCGGTCTTTGAACACTTCGGCATTACGCAGGAGATTGATAAGGCGCTGAAGTCGAAGGTGTGGCTGAAGTCGGGTGGATCGATTGTGATCAACCAGACGGAAGCGCTGGTGGCTATCGATATCAACACGGGTAAGTACGTTGGTAAGACGGCTCGTCTGGAAGACACGATTGTGAAGACGAACCTGGATGCGATCCCGGAGATTGTGCGTCAGATTCGTCTGCGCGATCTGGGCGGCATCATCGTGATCGACTTCATCGATATGGATGATCGTAAGAATCGTACGAAGGTGCTGCAGGCACTGGAAGACGAGATGAAGACGGATCGTGCGCCATCGAAGATTCTGCCGTTCAATGATTTCGGTCTGGTGATCATGACGCGTAAGCGTGTGAAGCAGAGCCTGGAGCGCACGCTGTGCATTCCTGATCCGATCACCGAAGGTACGGGCATGATCAAGTCGCCCATCACGGTTGCGAACGAAATCTATGTGGAGATGCGGAAGATGCATCGTCACCTGGAGAAGCAGGATGTTCTGCTGCGTGTGCATCCCGAAGTGGTGAAGACGCTGAAGCTGAACAATGCGAAGCGACTTGTGGAGCTGGAAGAGATGACTCGGAAGACGATTCTGCTGAAGAGCGATCCTTCACTTAGCCCTGAGGCGTTTGATATCCACTAATCGTTTGTGGAATTGGAATGAGAAAGGCGGATGCGATTGCATCCGCCTTTCTTGTTTTGATCTCTGTGAAGCTTCGTTCGTTAGTTGCAGAGTTTGAAGCCGGGATCGGACATCGATGGTGGTGGTGTCGCTTTGCCCCATGTTGCGCTTGGGGCTGAGCCCATGGTGAGGATGAGTTCGCCTCCGTTGGCGATGTCGGCGTGACGGAACCATGTGTTGTTGAGTGGTTTGCCGTTGAGTGTGGCGGATTGGATGTAACGGTTGAGGCCGTCTTCACCGGCGTTTTTCGCTACGATGTGCAGGGCATTGCCGTTGCCGACTGCAATGGTGCTGTCGGGGATGGCGGGTGTGCCGAGGATGTAGATGTCCTGGCCTGCGACGGGGTAGAAGCCGAGCGTGTTGAAGATGAGCCAGCTCGACATGGCGCCGGAGTCGTCGTTGCCGGGGATGCCGCTGCGCGTGTCGCTGAACCATTTCTCCAGCGTGAGGCGCAGAACGTCTGCAGTGTGGTCCGGGTGAGTGGACCATGCGTAAAGCATGGGAAGAAGGAAGCCGGGTTCGTTGCTGACGTCGTAATGGCCGTGGGTGAAGGTGTAATCGAGGCGGCGTGCAAATTCTTCCGGGCCGCCTGAGAGTTCGACGATGCGACGCATGTCATGCGGTGCGTAGAGTGAATAGGTCCACTCGTCGCCTTCATAGAAAAAGCTCCACCATGAACCGCGTACGTCCTTGTTTGGTGCGGCCCATGTGCCATCAGGATTCTTCGGACGGATGAAGCCTTTGAAGCCGGGAACGCTGCGTTTAGCGCGGGGATTTACGTCTGCGCCCTCTTCCAGATTTTTATCCCACAGATTCTCAAAGTTGTGCGAGCGGGCCAGGTATTTCTTTGCTATGTCGTCTTTGCCAAGGCCGCACGCGACTTCCGCGATGGAATAGTCGTCATTGCTGTACTCGACTGTGCGAGAGCCTGCGCGTTCGTCCTTGGTAGTTACGTAACCTAACTTGTTGTAATCGTCGATGCCACCGCGGCCTTCCTTCTGCAAGTCGGCGGGAGTGACCCCTGCGTTCTTGATCATGGCTTGGAGCGCGGTGTTCCAGTCGATGCCGGGGAGATGTTTCACGTAGGCGTCGGCCACCATCACGTCGGTGTTGCTGCCTCCCTGTGTGCGTCCGGTGACGTTGCCGCTACGTGCGTCGGGCATGTAGCCGTCGTGCTGATAGATGTTCAGCAATGAGCGCACGAGGTCTCGTTCGCGGTCCGGTGCGACGAGTGTGAGGAAGGGCGCGGAAGAGCGGAAGGTGTCCCACACGGCGTAGTAATCGTCGTAGTAAGGCTCAGTGGATTGCCACAGCGGGTTCTCGCCGGTGCGGTCCACGGGCATCATCATGGTGTGGTAGATGGCCGTGTAAATCATGCGGCGCTGCTTCTCGGTTGCGCCGCTGAGGTGAATGGTGTCGAGCTGTTTCTGCCACTGCACTACGACGTTGCGGCGCGCGGTATCGAGGTCGTAGGTGGGCATTTCTTCGCGCAGGTTGTTGCGTGCCTGATCGATGGAGACGAAGGAGATTCCGACGCGCACGTGGACCTGTTGCTGCGCTTGCGTTTTGAAGTCGAGGATGGCGCCGATGGGAGTTTCCGCGTTGACCGTTGCGTTGTGGTCATTCGTGATGCGGATGGTGGAGGTGTCAGGGACGCCGTCTTTCCACGGATTGCTGCCGTTGCCGGTCCATGTGCGTGCGGTGGTTACGGGGGCGTCGGTTTGCAGGACGAAGTAGACGCGGTATTCGCCGCCACGATTCCATCCGCCGCTGTAACGGCCAATGCCGGTGATCTCATGCAGATTGGTGACGTGGACTTCGCCGCCGACGAAGTGCTGATCTTCCCATCCCTGCGAGTTGCCGCGCGAGAGGCAGTGTTCCAGGTCGAGTGTGAGGTGCGCGTTCTGCGATGCGGGGAAGGTGTAGCGATGGATGCCGGTGCGGCGCGCGGAGGATAGTTCGGCGCGGATGTTGTAACGCGTGAGTGTGGCGGCGTAATAGCCCGGTTGTGCAACTTCTTTTTCGCGCGGTGATGCAATGGCCAGCGGTGTGACGTCGCCTGTTGTGGGCATGACGAGGATGTTGCCGTACTTGCCTTGCGCGCCGCTGAGGTGTGTGTGGCTGAAGCCGAGGATGCTGCCGGTTGACGAGTATCCGAAACCTGAGGGCTTGTGATCGAACGTCTCCATGTCTGGGCCGAGCTTGACCATGCCGAAGGGGATGGCAGAGCCGATGAAGGTGTTACCGCCCCAGTCGACGCCGATGTAGGGATCGATGTATGAGGTGAGCGGCTTCGGCTGCTGCGCGTGAAGCGTGGAGGCGAGGAGGAGCGCGAGGGCAAGAGTCTGCTTCGTCATGGCGGGTCTTGAGAAGGGTACAACTTTGCGATGACGTTTTGGTTGTAAGAAGAGCCCGCATCTCAAGGTCGAAATGCGGGCTCTTTTGATGGTTCGGTTGTTGATGGGTTATTTCGGGGTTACGCGGTAGACGCCGCCCTTGGCATCGTCTTCGAGGAACCAAAGCGCGCCATCTGGAGCTTCTTCCACGTCGCGAATACGCTTGCCTACGTCCCAACGCTCTGCCGGTTTTGCCGTGGAGCCAGTGATGATAACGCGGTTGAGTGTGTGTGTGGCCATGCCACCCATCAGCAGGCTGCCGTCCCACTGCGAGAACATCTTGCCCTTGTAGAACATGATGTTGCCGGGAGCGATGATGGGCGTCCAGTAGATGAGGGGCTTCTGCAGGTCAGGGCGCGTGTCCGGACTGGGGATGGGCACGCCGTTGTAGTTCACGGCATAGGAGACAAGCGGCCAGCCGTAGTTCTTGCCCTTTTCGATGAGGTTCAGCTCGTCGCCGCCGCGGGGGCCGTGTTCCGCTTCCCACAGCTTGCCATCGGGAGCGAAGGCGAGGCCGTAAGGCGTGCGGTGGCCGCTGGTCCACGTTTCCGACGGCGTGAGATTGGGGCCGGGGAAGGTGTAGTCACGAAGCTTGGGTGCGGTCTTGGCGGCTTCTGTGTCTGACGGCGGATCGATCACAGGCACGGTTGCGGTGCCGGTCTTGCCTGCCCAGGGGTTGCCGGGTGCGGGCTTGCCGTCGAGCGTGAGGCGGAGGATTTTGCCGAGAGGCTGGTTGGGATCCTGTGCTGGCGTCATGCGCTGACGCTCGCCCACGGTGAGGTAGAGGAACTTCTTATCGGGCGAGAAGGCGATCTGCGCGCCGAACTGGCCGCCAAGGCCGCGTTCGCCATCGCGCCAGATAACCTTCAGGTCTTCCAGGCTGGCGGCGTTGGGCTTCAGATCAAGACGCGCCTTCGCCAATGCGAGGCTGGAACCACCGGGTTCACCGGGTTCGGAGTAGGTGAGGTAGACGCTGTGGTCCTTCGCGTAGAACGGCGAAAGGAAGACGCCCAACTGGCCGCCCTGGCCCTTGTACAGCACCGGCGGAACGTTGGCGACGGGGATGCTTTCGCCCTTCTGCGTCATGAGGACCATGCCGCCGACCTTTTCCGTGATGAGCATGCGGCCATCTGGCAGGAAGGCGATGCGCCAGGGGTAGCGCAGAGTGGCCACCTGGGTCATGGTGAAGGGCAGGCTGGCTTCGGGCTTCTGTTCGCCTGCGTTGATCTGTGCCAGGGCAGGCTGGAGCGCGGAGGCCAGCAGCAATCCTGTAAGTGCAAACCGTTTCATGGATTTCCTTCCTTGGTGGGGACGTACACGGTGAGAGATGACGAACTCAAGGATACGATGCGCGTTGTTTTCTGTGCATGAAAGATTGCGCCGTGTAGAACGCGAGAAATTGATTCACGAAGCTGTGCGGGGTCACTTAGGATGAGGTGCCTCACAGGAGATGGTCAGGGTTATGGGTTCTCGCTACACATGGTTGGACTTGGGAATGCTGGGATTGGGTGTTCTGGTTCCGGGAATTGCAATGGCGCAGGCCGGAACGGCTGGAAATCAGGCGTGGACACGATGGAACCCGGTGACTCCGCTCACGGCGCAGAGCTTTGCGCACCCGTCGATGTCGGACAGGCCGTGGGTGCGAATGAACACGCCGGATGGGCTGACCTCTGAAGAGTTGAAAGCAGAAGTGGATGCGATGGCTGCCGCAGGCATTGGCGGTGTGGAGATTGGGCAGGGAACGTTTCCAGCAACGCCGCAGCTGATTGCGATTTTGCAGGAGGCGAATCGCAAGGGAGTGAAGGTGAGTTTGAGCCATGGATCGACGACTGCTCCGAAGGGCTACAGCCTGGATGAAGACAACGTGCGTAAGACACTGTTGTTTACCGCGTCGGATGTGAAGGGCGGGCAGACGGCGGAGGTGACGTTTAAAGCTCCGTTGCCGCCAGTGAATCGTGGGTTTGGTGGGGGCGGTGGTGGTGGAAGGCTTGCGCCTCCTCCGCAGCCGCGGAGAAGCACTCTGATTGCAGTGATGGCTTACAAGTGTGTGTCGTCGTGCGAGAGGGGCGTGGCCACGCTGGATTTTTCTTCGGCTGTGGATGTGACGTCTCAAATTACAGGCAAGGATGCGACTGGAGTTGATCGTGGTCCTACTACGGGGAAGCTTGCGTGGAAGGCTCCTGATGGTGGCGACTGGAAGATTGTTGCGTTCTGGTCGCAAGGAGCGAATGCGCAGCCGGATTTGTTTAGCAAGGCAGGCACGGATGAGTTGGTTCGCGGCATGGAGGCAGACTGGACGCCGGAAGTAAAAGCGCTGCTGAAGGCGAATGGTGGTGACATTTTTTATGACTCGCATTCGGCGGATCGCGGCAGCCCGACAGAGTTGTGGACGAACAACATGGAGGCCGAGTTCAAGGCGCGCCGCGGGTATTCGTTGTTGCAGAGTGCGGCAGCTTTGTTTCCGCAGAACTTTACGTTCAGCGATGGTAGTGCCGAACGTGTACGCAATGATTTGAACGCTGTGCGCACGCAGCTTTGGATTGAGAATCATCTGAAGCCGATGCGTGCGTGGGTGCATGGCTACAATCTGCGTTTGCGTTTGCAGCCGTATGGCGAAGTGGTGGCTGCAACGCCGGATGAGATTGAAGCGGCGAGTGTGTTGGATCGTTCGGAGACGGAATCGCTGTTCTTTGGTGATGAGGTGGATAGCTTTCTGCCGATTGCCGCAGCGAATCATATGACGGGCAACACGTGGTATTCGACGGAGTGCTGCGCTGCACTGCAGAAGGCATACGCGCAGACGTTTCAGGATGCGGTGATCCGCATGCATCGCGAATATGTGGCGGGTGTGACGAAGCTGGTCTATCACGTGTATCCGTATCGTGACGCGAAGGATGCCAAGTGGCCCGGATATCACTCGTTTGGTTCGGCTGGATTTTCCAATGCGTGGGGACCGCGTAATCCGAATTGGATTGATGCGAATACGTACAACGATTACTTTGCGCGTATGCAGCAGGTGTTGACGCAGGGAACGGCGAAGGTGGACGTTGCCGTGTACATGCTGAGCTATACGTTTCCGCAGCCGATGCAGGTGAAGGGTGGCTTTCACATCTGGCCAGATACGAAGCTGCAGGAGGCTGGATTCACGCGGGATTATCTTGATCCGGCGTTGCTGGCGATGCCCAGTGCGGCGGTGACGAATCATGTGCTTGCAGCGAATAAAGCGGCGTACAGAGTGCTGATCCTGGATGGAGAGCAGCAGCCGAATGTGAACCCGGAACGCGATGCGATGCCGCTGGCGACGGCGCAGAAGATTCTTGCGTTGGCGAAGTCGGGATTGCCGGTTGTCGTTGTGGGCAAGGCGCCCGATCATGTGCCGGGACGTGATACGAAAGACGATGCTGCTGTGAAGTCGACGATGGATGCGTTGATGCAGTTGAAGAATGTGCATCGTGTATCGCATGAGGGGGATGTGCCTGCGCTTTTGTTGTCGTTGGGCATTCATCCATCCGCAGAGCCAGGGACTCCTTCGCAGGTGTTGAGTTTGAGGCGTGAGGATGCGGTTCGCGGTGTGCAGTATTACTTCTTCTACAACCAACAGGAAGTTACTCCTGCAGGTGAGCCCGGGAATCTATTTGAGCCTGCCGGAACGAAGGTGTTTGACGGCAAGGTGACTCTATATGGGCAGGGTAAGCCGTATGTGCTGGATGCCTGGAGCGGCGCGATTGTGCCGTTGCAAGGATATGAAGCGGTTGCAGGCGGTGTGCGTGTGCCGCTGCATATTGCAGCAGATGATGTGGTGGTGATTGCGTTGAGTAAGACACCTCTGACTTCGGCGGTTACAGGTGCGGTTGTGACTGCTGCCGGCGTGGGTAAGACGATTGATCTTACGGGCGCGCGGTGGCACCTTGCGGTGGAAGATTGGAAGCCTGCTGTGAAGTATGGCGCTACAGGTGTGGAAGCGACGCAGACGTCGAAGGATGCGATTCCTGTGGAGTTGGAGGGGCTGAAGTCGTGGAGGAAGATTCCGGGGTTGGCGGATGTAAGTGGTGTAGGCACCTACACGACAACACTTAACTTGCCTAACGATTGGAAAGCTGGCCAGTCATCCGTATTGCGGTTGGGTGAGGTGATGGATTCGTTCCAGTTGAAGGTGAATGGGAAGCTTATACCTGCAAATCAGATAAGTGCTTCGGCGGACGTTGGTAAGTATCTGCGCGCGGGTGCGAACACCATCCAGGTACGTGTGGCGACGACTTTGAATAATCGGCTGTCGCAACTGGACGCGGATGTGCGCAAGCGGAAGATTGTGCAGGTGTATGGGTTGATTGGGCCGGTTGTGCTGGAAACTGCAGCGAAATAGTTGAGGAGTTATACTTCTCAACCATGAGCCGCTACCCTATGCAGTTCGCTACATTGGTATCTTTAATCGTCATTGCCGCCGGTGCGTTCGCGCAGAGTGCGGCGGGGCCGGTGTTTGATGTTGCTTCGGTGAGGCCGAGTAAAGCGGGTGCGGCACAGCGGTCGAATGTGCCGCTGGACTCTGGCAATGTGTACAGCACTGTGAGTGCGGATGATGCGCGCACGGCTGCGGGCGGGTACTTTGTTGCGACGCATCAGCCGTTGTGGCGGTATATTTCGTTTGCTTATAAGTTGTCGGGAACGCAGGAGCTTTCGTTCCGCTTCAACATGTTCTCTGGCGCGCCGAAGTCGGGTGCGCCTTTCTGGGTGACGGGTGGGTTTGATTCACCGCCGGAGTTCTTCGACATTTCTGCGCGCGCGCCTGCGGACACGACGATCGAACAGATGCGGTTGATGATGCAGTCGTTGTTGGCAGAACGTTTTCATTTGGCGATGCATACGGTGGAGGCCGAGGCTCCGGTGTTTGCGCTGGTGCTGGAGAAGGATGGTGTTACAGGGGCGAAGCTGCAGCCGCATCCGGCTTCCGATACTTGTAGTTCGC
>Ga0206887_10054_pt1 | contig 26808 bp, 19 predicted proteins | sample Alteio_BWOrgHeat_89_FD_153248 | JGI IMG/M metagenome (GOLD analysis project Ga0206887, IMG submission 153248) | Enriched cells from forest soil in Barre Woods Harvard Forest LTER site, Petersham, Massachusetts, United States - Alteio_BWOrgHeat_Nextera3 ...
AGCATCGTTTTCAGGGTACAGTAACGGACACTAAATACCCGCCAGGGTCGGTTTTGGCGAAATTGAATGGCCAGTTGCCCTGCTATGTCACCTTTACGAATGAAAAGACGGCGAAAGTGATTCGGGATAATTTGCATAAGTCGCCGCTCTATTCGGGTAAAATTGAGGGGATTGGGCCGAGGTATTGTCCGTCCATCGAGGACAAGATCGTGAAGTTTGCGGATAAGGATCGACATCAGATTTTTCTAGAACCGGAAGGGATAGAGACGGACGAGATTTACGTTAATGGCTGTTCTACGAGCCTGCCATTTGAAGTACAGGTGGAGCTCATCCGAACGATTAAAGGCTGTGAAAACGCGGAAATTATGCGTCCAGCATATGCTGTGGAATACGACTTTGCGTATCCTACCCAATTGTTTCCATCGCTGGAAACCAAAGCATGCCGGAACCTTTACCTTGCCGGACAAATCAACGGGACCTCGGGTTATGAGGAGGCGGGAGCGCAGGGAATCATGGCGGGCATCAATGCGGCCAGAAGGGTGGGCGGATTGGATCCGATTGTTCTGCGACGCGACCAGGCGTACATCGGGGTTTTGATTGATGACCTGGTGACCAAGGGCACGATTGAGCCGTATCGGATGTTTACGTCGCGGGCCGAGTATCGGCTATTGCTGCGGCAGGACAATGCGGACATGCGGCTCTCGGAGATTGGGCATGAAATTGGGCTTTTGCCGGAGCGGAACTACCAGAAACTCAAAGAAAAAAGGGACGCGGTTGAAAGTGAAATTAGAAGACTTAATACTAATCATTATATTTCTGATTCATTAGCAAAAATCCTTTCCCGTCCCGAGACAACCTACGCGGATTTGCCCAATCGCGATGAGTCGCTTTCGCAAGAGGTCATTGAACAGGTGGAAATTATGGTGAAGTACGCGGGGTATGTGGAGCGGCAGGAAGTGGAGATTGAGAAGTTCAAGAAGCTGGAAGACAAAAAAATTCCGGGGGCGTTTGATTTTTCCACGGTGCCGGGCTTGCGGCTGGAAGCGCGCCAAAAACTTTCCAAAATCCGGCCGGCGACGATTGGCCAGGCGGCGAGGATTTCCGGGGTATCGCCGGCGGACGTGGGCATTTTGATGGTTTGTCTGAAGCGTTTTGGTGATGCGCAAAACAGTGCGGCTGAGGGAGATTGCGAGCCGTGCGGGGTTGAGGAATAATTTTTATCGCGGAGACGCGGAGACGCGGAGAAAGAAAACTAAGATGTTTAACCCATATCTTTTAAGTTGTTGTTCCGCTATAGCGCTTCCTATCTGGGTAATGTTTGTATACTATAGGATAACAAAACAGCCTATTCGATGGCTCCGATTGTTTGTAATCTCAGTTCCCGCCGGAATATTGCTAGCGAGTGGCTTATGGCTTCTAATCTACCGGTATATTCCAAGCCAAAGCACTCGATTGTTCGAAACTCCCGTGTCTCAAATTCAATCTATCGAAATAAATCCAACGCCTCTTTTCTCTCTCGTGGATCAGAGTCTCACTATTACGAATGAAACTGAGATTAAAGAAATTATGACGGCTATCCGATCAGCAATGCCATATTCTCCCAATCACCCGGGAACACAATGGCAGTGTAATCTGGTCATTTCAGATTCAGTTGGGAATAGTTATTTGAATTTAGTGAATACTCCAGGGCTTTCTCAAGGAACACTCCTTTTCTGCAAGACATCGCCAGAAGGTTTTATATACAATACACTTAGGAGCGACACATTGGGAGGCATTCTTGAAAAATCGATAGGACCGGTCGCCTACAAATAAGAGCGTCCGTCAAGCTGGCTGGCAGTGCAGGGTGAGATGGATGATTTCGGCGGGGGCGTTCACACGGATGGGAAACATATTGCCGACGCCGTTGGAGACGATGAGCTGGCAGTTGTTCTTTTTGTAAAGGCCGGACCAATAGCGGAACATCGTCGGGCCAACGCCGAGCTGGTTATCCAGCATCAATTGTCCGCCGTGCGTATGGCCGGAAAGGGTCAGCGGCAAACCGGCTTCCACCGCGGCGTCAAAGGCATGCGGATGATGCGCCAGAAAAATGGGGAACGCCTCGGGCTGGCGTTGCTTCATCATTTCACGCACTTGCAGGGCGGTTACCTGGTCGCGGTGCATCCCGAGTCCTTCCATCCAGCGGATGCCGAAGAATTGCACCGGACAGCCGCGAATATTGGCCATCATGGCTTCATCCAATAATAACGGTATGCCTGAGGCCTTGACGCTGCGCTCAAATTCGAGGCCGTCTTCGTACAAATCGTGGTTGCCCTCAATCATCCAGGTGCCGTAACGGCTTTCCATTTTCTTGATGAGGTCAACAGCGTTCGGAAGGTCGCTAATTTCATAATTAATGGTGTCGCCGGTGACGACGACGAGGTCAGCGCGGAGATTGTTTGTGGCGTCAACCAAATCCCGCAGGATGCGCCCGTGGGTCCATTCTCCGACGTGGATATCGCTGATGTGGGCAATCGTGAGCCCGTCGAGGGCCTGAGGCAACGTGGGGATGGAGAGGTCAAAGCGGCGGAGGCGAAAATGGTTGAGTTGATTTACGGCGATGCCGGTCAAGCCGAAAGTGAACAGGCACGGTGAGAGCGCGGCGCAGGCGCCGATGAATTGGCGGCGTGATACCGGGTCCGTGGCTGCCGGGGCAGATGCGGGCTGAGTTGTGACGGGAGCTTTTTTTGAGCGGCGGCGCTGGATGAACCGGATGCAGGCGTAAATAAGCCACGCGCAGGCAATCGCAGGAAGGGCCAGATAGTGCCAAATTTGGAGCGTCGCGAGCACGGCCACGGGCACATAAAGAGACAGATCAATATTCTCATGGCCAACCCGTCCGAGAAGTTCATTGGCGACGGCGGCCATCTGCGCGGCTATGAAAAGGCTTATCAGGACGCGCCAAACAGTCTTTTTTGCGAGGCGCAAAGCAATGATCCACCACACCGCATCCAGTGTGAGCATCAGGATATCCCCAACCACATGAACCAAAAACATCACGGAATAACTTTAATCGTGGAATTTAGACCGTGCCACGGAAATCGTGTTCAGCGGAAGGACATTGAATGTCGGAAAAGGATATATTCCGGCCATTTTGAGGGAAAATGGCATGGATTTGTAACGTTCGAAGAAGGAGACAAACCTCAGATTTGTGGGATTATGCCGTTAACAAATGGCGTAGAATTTCGAGCAGAACGGCTGCGCGGCAGTGCCGCCCTTGTGTCTGGATTTCTGGTAGAGTTCTTCCGCCTTGTTGTTAGAGCAGAAGTCCTGCTCTCAAGGTGTCAGCGTGAGGCGGCCGCCCCCCAGGAGAAAAATTTACATTCCCATCTTTTGCAATTCGTCCTGGAGGAGCATTTGGAATTGCTGGACGTCGGCCGCGGGTGGTTTGTAACCCTGTTGCGCGGGGATGACGCCGAGGCGCCCGGTCTGGTCGAGATACCACTCGGCTTTTTGACCGTCGCTGAAGGTGACTTTGCCGCTGACAAAGGCGCCGGGCCGCGCGATTTGATCCACAGTTAATGAAACGCCGCCCGGTTTGGTGGTCTCGGCGGGAGGTTTTTCCTCCACGGGTTTTTTAGCATCGGGAGCGGGCTTTTCGGTTTTAGGCGGCTCGGGGTCTTTGGGCGTGAGCTTGAGGTCATCCACCAGCAGCCGGGTTTCCATGTAGGTGAGGCGCAGGCCAAATTCCTGGCCCAGGCGATTTTGGATTTCGGAAAGTTTGGCGCCCTGCAGGATCCAGGCGGTGACGCGCTGCCGTTGTTCTTCGGTTAAATTCATTCAGGCTATTTTTCCATTTCATTTTAAGGTTTCAAGCTAAAGTGTGATGTAAATTTAGGACGGCGGTACACGGCGTCATTGCACCACTCGCACGGTTCGTTTAATGTCATCGCCATGTCACTCGGGACACGGTTTTTATTCATATGTGCGCTGGGCATCGCCCTGGGCGGCTGCACGCCGTCGGACCAGGACGAGGAAAAGGAGCCGCATTATGTCCTGGGGCAAAGCCGGATCAACGCGATGGATTACCAGGGGGCGGTGGAGGCGTTTGAGGAATCGCTGGAGGTGAACCCGCACTCGGCGGCGGCGCATTACCAGTTGGCGATGCTTTATGAGAACCAGCAATCCGACCCGGCGGCGGCGATTTATCATTACCAGCAATACCTGAAATATGATCCATCGGCGGAGAATGCGGACATCATTCGCCAGCATATTGCGAGTTGCAAACAGCAGCTCGCCTCGGATGTGCTAACGCTGCCGACCGGGACCGCGGCGCAGCAACAATTGGAAAAGCTCGTGGACCAGAACCGTCAGTTGCAGACGCAAGTGGACAGCCTGCAGGCGGCGCTAAAGCAATGGAGCGATTGGTACGCAAAGTACACGAACCAAATGGCGGCGCAAACCGTGCCGGTGGTTCCGCAGAATAATGTTGTCCAACAACCGGTCAATACGGGCCAAACGCAACCGCCCGTGGGCACTCAACAGACGGTAGATACACATCCGCCAAATCCGTTGCCGCACTCGCACACCTATGTCGTGGAACGCGGTGAAACGGCGATGGCGATTTGCCGCAAATTCGGGATACGGTTGAACCAATTGGAGAGCGCTAATCCAACCATGAATCCGACGCGGATACGGCCCGGAGAAGTTTTGAATATTCCGTAAGGCCGCTGCGAGGTCCTGAATTTCAAATTCGAAATTCTATTGTGACTGGCCGGCTTGCGCGCGCTCATCCAGTTGCCTTTCCAAATAAGTGTCTTCGGGGGCGTCAACCCAGGCAGTGTACCAGATATTCCCGAGCATCTGGCCGGCCTTTACGAGCTGGCCTTCCATGAACGGCACGGCCTGCTTTCCTTTATCGCCCTCGCCGGTGAGCTGCCCGTCTTTGTCCATCTGGTAGAGAGGTTCGACGAATTTATTTTGTTCGACGAGATAGTTGACGACGTAATGAAAAAAGGCATTGGGATCATCCGCGTTGGGGATGCGTGTGGCGGGCTGGATTTTGCCGGCCAGCTCGTCCACTTTAATGCCGCCAACTTTGCGGAAATATCCGGTATCAATCCAGGCGTGGAATCGTTTGCTGGTGGTATAGCCTTTGGGATTATTGTTCTGGTCCCAGCCGTTATAATATTTGGTGGTGTGCAATGGTTGTGAGCCGTCGCCGACATAATGGCCCATCACGCCCATGATATAAACGATGTCCGCTTCCTCATTGGCAATTTCCTCGGGCGTGCCGCCGTGGGTTTGGAACGCTTTGAGCGAACTGAAGCCTGATTTCAATTTCTCGTAATTTTCCGTAATGGCCCAGGGCAGGAAACCATCCAGTTCGCGGGTATGATCAGCATCACCATCGGGATCAATGGGAGGAAATTTTTCAGGATGCGCGGCGCGGGCGCGGGCGATATCGGCCACAAAATCGTAACGCATTAGGGGCAGCGAATCGGGAGTGAGCCCATAGAGGGGCAGGTCCTCCAAATCAATGTAATGGTCAGGCCCGTTGAAATGAGTCAGGGGCAAATCGGAAACGTTGCGCCAGCGGTCGGGTTCGCCGGCAAGATATTCGATCCGGGTTTTGAGGGCGGGCGTGAGCTGGATGCCGAAATCCGAAGGCAGGGAGGCGATTGCCAGTTCGTTAACGGCGTGGTGACCTTCGTAACCCCAGGCGAAAAGATTTGGAATGCTGATTTGGACAAAAACCGCCGCCGCAACGGCGGTCACCAGTGATTTTATTCTCATAATTCAGGTTCCTTGGGGCCGGAGCTTAAGGGAAGGGACTGTAATTGCAAGCACAGGCTCGGTATCGGGACAATTTTGCCGCTTTACTGAAACACCCGCGCCGTTCATTTTTTGCGAAGAAATGAATAACGCGGCCATAGACCGTTTTTTTGAGTGCGTCATTTTGGCGTTCGTGCTGGCCATCCTCGTGTTTGCGCCGCTGGCCATGGCGGCCGTGGGGACGCGGGAATTCCTTGTCGTGCAGGGACTGACGATGGTGGTCATGTCTTTGTGGGCCTTGCGGATTCTTTTCAATCCCCGAATCCAGTTTTTCTGGCCGCCGATTTGCTGGGTAGTCCTGGTTTTTGCGCTTTATGCCGTCGCGCGCTATTTCACGGCCGACCTCGAATACGTGGCGCGGCAGGAAATGATTCAAACTCTGATATACGCGTTTTTGTTTTTGGCAATCATCAATAATTTAACGGCAAAAGAGCACGCCCAAATCATCGCCTTCACATTAATTTTTCTGGCGGTGGGTATTTGCGGTTATGCCGCATGGCAGTTCATGACGCGCTCGGACCGCGTCTGGAACGTCATTTCATCATACTCGGGGCGTGCCTCCGGGACTTTTTATTCGCCAAATAATTTTGCATGTTTTTTGGAAATGCTCCTGCCGCTGGCACTGGCTTATCTCCTGGCCGGACGCCTCCGGCCGCTCACGCGGATTCTTCTGGGTTACGCCGCGCTGGCAATGGGGGCGGGGCTGGGAATGACATTTTCGCGAGGAGGCTGGCTGGCGGCGGCGGCCGGTATTACGGCGATGCTGGGGATTTTGTTTTGCAATCGGAAACACCGTTTGCGGGCTTTTCTCCTGTTGCTGGCACTGGTGGCCGGGGGAACGGTGTTTATTTTTGGGTATCTTTCGCACACGGTCAGTTACATCAAACGCATTGAGGCGCCCAGTAAAGACAGTCCGGGAGACCTTGAGTATCGAGTCCAGATGTGGCAGGCGGCTGAAAACATGTGGCAGGACCATTTTTGGTTCGGTGTTGGGCCGGCCCATTATGATTACCGCTTTCGCCAATACCGCCCTGAACCGGTGCAGGCGCAGCCCGACCGCGCGCACAATGATTATTTGAACCTGCTGGCGGATTGGGGGACGGCGGGTGGAATCATCGTGGTTTCGGGAATGATTATATTCGTTGCAGGCCTGGCAAAGACGTGGAAGGGCGTCCGCCCGGCGCAGGACGATTTTGGTCACGGAATGAGCAATCGCTTCGCATTTTTTTCGGGCGCATCGGCGGCACTGCTTGCCCTGGCGCTCCATTCGATTGTGGATTTTAATTTGCACATTCCCGCCAACGCACTGATCGGAGTTTCCCTACTGGCCCTCCTGACAGCGCAATTGCAGGGAGCAACCGGGCGCTACAGGTTTGACGCAGGACTGGCCGGGAAAATTTTAGCCATGGCCGTGCTGGCGGGCGGGATTTTGTATTTTGGCTTGCAGGGATACCGGCGGGGGGAAGAAAATTATTGGATTGAGCGCACCGATAATCCGGATTTGCCGTTGCTCGAGCGAGCGGCCCTTTTGAAGAAGGCTATCGCGGTTGAACCGCAAAATTTCGAAACGACTTATCAAATCGCCGAATTTTACCGGATGCAAAGTCTTCAAGGTGACCCGGATTATGAAACGCTCGCGCAAACGGCCATGGAATGGTACCGCCGCGGTATGAAGCTTAATCCATACGACGGATACAATGACATGGGTTGCGGAATATGCCTGGATTGGCTTGGCCGGCATGATGAGGCTGAAACCTATCTCCAACGGGCGGAAGCGCTGGATCCTAATGGGTATTTCACGATAGCCAATATTGGCTGGCATTATGTCCAGGCGGGTGATTACGCAGCGGCGCGGGTGTGGTTGGAGCGGTCGATACGTTTGAGAGGGCAGGACGATAACGTTATAGCGCTTTCCTACTGGGGCATTGTACAAATGCGGCTTACCAGCGACGCTTTGAACGAACATCTTTTACCCCCGGGATTCTAAGATTTTAGGGTGATTTAACGGTTGACTTTTTACGAAACGGACGTAGATTTTAAGTAAATATCGAGCTTTTATCTGGAAAGGCCATTTATGAAAAAAATTCAAATGCTGGCTGCAGTGGGGATGGTATTTGTTTTAATCGGGGCAGCACGAGCCCAGGATTTTACCAAACCCGCCGCAATTACCATTGTCAAAATTCAGGGCCAGGCTCGTTATTCGACTGATGGCAAAAGCTGGCATCCGCTGGTGGTGGGTAAGATTCTGCGCTCCGGTGCGGTGATTGAAACCGCGAATGGTTCTACGGCGGACCTCGTGCTCAGCGGCACTCCCGTGCCGGTTCCCCAAACCAGTCCTAATCCTCAAAGTTTGCCCTTGATCACGATGGCACCGGATCCGAATGTCCGCGGTTATATGGCGTACAAGCCAATGGCCCAGCAAAATGTAATTCGTATGGCTTCCGGCACAGTCCTGGCGGTTGACCAGTTGACGGTGGTTAATACAGGCGCTGACACCGTTGGCAATACGGAATTGGATTTGCGGGCAGGAAAGATTTTCTTCACCGTCAAGAAATTGTCCGCCAGTTCACAATATATCATTAAACTGCCTAACGGAGTCGCCGGCATCCGCGGCGCGGCGGGTGAAGGCGGTGCGGACGGCTCGTTTGCCATGCTTTTCGGTCAGGCGGTCGTTTCCACCATTGGGGCTGATGGCCAATCTCATGTCGTGGTCGTGAATGGCGGGCAGGGACTCGATCCCAAGAACGGCCAGGTGGGACCGTTGAGCGCGGATATCATGTCACTCCTGACCGGTTTTTATAATACGGCCCAAACGATATTTGACCAGATTAGCATCTTCGCGGTGGATATCACGGAATGCCGCATTACGCCCACTCAGGGCAATAACCCGCCGGGCCAAAACAATAACAATCAGGGCCAGAACCAGGGCGGGGGTGGTGTAGTGCCATTGTCATCTGCCAATCCGCAGGGCCAATTTCCCTGATTCTCCATAAAATAAATTATTTCAAACCAGAGCAGCCTTGAGTTGCTCTGGTTTTTCGTTTAATTGGGCAGCGTGACATCTAAACCCCCCAGGCACGCGCCGGTCTTTGTGGCCGTCGTAGTTATCGTGCTGGTCTGCGGATTACGGCTGTGGCACCTGGAATTCTTCGAGCGGCTGGAACGCATGACCTATGATTTGCGCGCCAAGGCGGCGCTGGACTTTCCCGCGCCGGTGGCGACCAACCTGGCATTTGTCGCGATCGAAGATTCAAGCATCAAGGCGGTGCTCAACGGAGATGTAGGCCTTCATTTCGGGTTGTTATGGCCACGAGAGGTCTATGGACGCCTTGTTGATGAACTGTCTGTCGAGGGTACCAAAGCCGTCGGTTTCGACGTTCTTTTCGGCGAGCTGCGTCCTGACCAGGCAGTGTCCGTGCAAATGACCGATGGTCAACTCGTCAGTCCCGATGAATATTTTGCATGGGAAATGCAACATGCCAGCAATGTTCTCATTGCCATCACGCCCGATATATCGCCTCCGGAATTGTTTGTGACCAACGCCATGGGGCTGGGAGATGTGGCGACGGAAAAAGACCCGGATGGAATTTTGCGGCGCGTGAAGACGTTTCGCGTCTATCGCCGCTGGGCGCCGCTCATCCTGGAAGCAGCGAACCAATATGATCTGGATTTGGCGAACGCGCTCGTGACGCCGGGGAAGATCATTTTGCGGCAAATTGGTGCCACTAACACGGTGGAAATTCCCATCGATGCGCAAACCAATTATTCCTCGTCGGATTTTGTCGGCGACCAATTACCGCCCGGCATGCCGCCGAAAGCAAGGGCATTTACCGATGAGATGGTCTGGCACATGGGCATTGTGCTCGCCGCGCAGCAACTGGACCTGGACCTGAACAAGGCGCAAATTGACCTGCCGAACGGGAAAATTGTTTTGTCCGGGACGAATGGTGTGCAGAGGACCATTCCGGTGGATCGCGATGGTTATTTTTATGTGGATTGGCGGCTGACGCCTAACGATCCCCGCCTGCTGCGCGCGCCAATTGAGAAACTGTTGAAGCAGGAATATCTGCGATTGAAAGGGTCAAACGTATTAAGCGACGATTTTCGGAACAAGTTGGTGGTAGTGGGCTCAGCGGCAACGGGGAATAATCTGGCCGACCGCGGCGCCACGCCGTTGGAGCATGACACATTGCTCGTGAGCAAACACTGGAATGTGGCGAACTCGATTATCGTGAACCAATTCATTCGCCGCGTGTCTCCGGCGCAGGAATTGTTATTGATTGTGTTTTTAGGTTTGCTGACGGCTTTTTTTACGCTGGAATTTCGGCCAGCCATTCTCGGCAGCGCCGCTGTTTTCCTTCTCGTCGTTGCCTATATTGCAATTGCCTTTTTTGCATACATTCATTTTCGCTGGTGGCTGCCGCTGGTTTTTCCGGTCATCGGGGCGGTTCTCGTCCAGCATTTGGGCCTGGTGACATGGCGCGCGGTTTTTGAGGAAGGCGAAAAACGCCGTATCCGGTCGGTTTTTTCGAAAATGGTGGCGCCGGACATCGTCACTGAAATGCTCCGTGCCGAAACTCTTTCCCTGGGTGGGGTGAGGCGGGAAGTAACAATTTTCTTTGCTGACGTGCGCGGTTTCACGGCCTTGACGGACGAGGTGCAGGAACGCGCGGCAAAATATGTGAGCGAGCACCATCTGGATGCGGCGGAGGCGCAGGCGTATTTGGATGAATCCGCGCGTGAAACGTTAAAGACAGTAAATACCTATCTCACGCTGGTGGCTGATACGGTGCTGGCCCATGGCGCCGTGCTGGACAAGTACATCGGGGATTGTGTCATGGCTTTTTGGGGCGCGCCGGTGGCCAATCCAAAACATGCGATCGCCTGTGTCCGCGCGGCGATTGAGGCGCAACGCGGCATCTATGAGTTAAACCAGTCACGACGCACGGAAAATGATCAACTTCAGAATACCGGCCAGGCCTCATTGCTGCCCATCCTTGCCCTGGGCTGTGGTATTAACACCGGAGTGGTTGATGTGGGAGTCATGGGTTCGCTCGACCGTCAATTCAGCTACACGACCTTTGGCCGGGAGGTAAATCTCGCTAGTCGATTGGAGGGTGTTTCCGGCAGCGCGCGTATTATGATCGGCGAAACAACCTATCGCCATTTACAGCGTGATGACCCGGCGCTGGCAGCCACCTGCATTGAACAGCCGCCGGTGAAGATCAAAGGTTTCGCGGATGCGGTAAAAGTCTACGAAGTGCCCTGGCAGACGAAAAGCTCCTAATTTGGCCACAAAGTCTTCGCCACGCTCATCTGGGCTGTGCTGAAGCCCTGGGGATCCTGATACCAGAAAATAGATACCGAGCCCACAATGCCTGGAAAATTGTTAAAGTTGTGCATCGTTTGCCACGAGCACCACCTGGCGGAACCATCCGCAAAGACTTCATTTCCGCCGGCGCAATCGTTGCCTTTTTTATGGGGCGGGACATTTTCATATTCCCAGCGGGCAGCGTTCACAGCTGTCGGATCCTGGCCGGCCCAAACACTACCGAGCTTCATAATGCCGTCGGCCGCCATCACCCACCATGGCTTCGATTGGCTCAGCTTGACCGGGCTCCAACTCGTCGGCGAACCCGCAGGAATAGGCGGTATATTGGACCAATTTGTCATCCCGCACATGTAGGAGTAACCAATATAAGTCTGCCCATTGCCCGCATCAAGAGGCAGCAAAGGACTGCGATCCGGGCAAGTCCATACCGAATGGCTACTAACCGATGAAAGTTTCATGTAGGTATCCAAATTGGTCACGACGATATCGGCGATGGCATCCTGGACAAATTGGGGGCTGGTCAACCCCTGATTCCCGGGCGGGACCTTGTCGTTGTAGTCTCCGGCATAGAGAATGGCCCCCATGCCAATCTGCTTTAAATTGGCCAGGCATTGAATGCGTTTGGCCCGTTCCTGGGCGCTGGCCAATACCGGCAACAACACTGCGGCGAGAATGGCAATAATGGCGATGACTACGAGAAGCTCAATCAACGTGAATGCATCTTTTGAAGGATGTCTTTTCTGATAATTTTGCATTTTAACATTTGTTCGAACCCCGGACTATTTAATGCGCGCCTTTTATTGCATCTGTGTACAAGGCTTAGCACGTACAACTTCCGCCTCGCGTCGCCCAAAAACAAGTAGAGATGCATGGACATTACTATGAAAAACAGCGGGGATGTCACCGTTCAAAACTGCTTGCGGCAGGCATGAATGACGGTATAATATCCGTTCTGCCGATTCGCCGAATCGAGGTCTAAAACCAACGTTTCCGGCAATGGCATCTATGGGTTGGTAGCTCAGTCGGTAGAGCAGTGCCCTTTTAAGGCATTGGTCCAGGGTTCGAGTCCCTGCCAACCCACCAGTCTACGCTCGGAGCGTAGCGCAGAGCGGAGACTGCCGCGCCGTAGCGGCAGCGAAGGCGGGCCAATAAATCCTAAATAATTGTGATGCTCCGAGCTTTGACTCGGCACGCCAGCCCAATGAAATTTTTCTACGTCTATATTCTTCAAAGTGAAACCGAAGATGGCTTTTATGTTGGATTTACCGAGGATCTGCGTCCGCGTGAAGTTCCGTGTGTCAAAAGATGCTAAAGACGCAATTTTGGGCGCGCAAATAAAATTAGCGTCCATTATTCAAAAGCACTTCGGGATTTCGCGTGCCTTTTGTTTGTTCAACACGACGGCAAGCGCGTTCTCCAACAATTCAATGCGAACAGGTTTCGTCAAGTGCGCCGTAAATCCTGATGCTTCGCTTTGCGCAATATCCTGTTCCATGCCGTAACCCGTCAGAGCAATTCCCTTTGCGCCAAATTTTTTCTGAAACTCCCGCATCAATTCGTAGCCAGTGCCGTCGGGCAATCCTATATCGGAAATGAGCAAATGAAAATCGTGATTTTTCTCCATCAATGAACGGGCTCTGGCCAGTGAACCGGCGCTGCTCACTTTGTAGCGGCGGTGAAGGAGCAATTGCGTCAATGCCAGGCGGGTCGGCTCATGGTCTTCTGCCAGCAGGATATGAAGACGTTGCCCCGATGCTTCACCGGTAACGGCAATTGGTTTCGGAGCCGGCTGCACCCGCACTGTTTCTTTTTTTCCCGACATTTTCATCAGAGGCAATTCGATTGAGAATGTCGAGCCTTTGCCTTTGCCCGGACTGGAGGCGCGGATAGCGCCCGAATGCAATTCAACGAGGGCACGCGAAATGGCCAGGCCCAATCCCAATCCGCCAAAATGATGTTTGCCTTGTGAAAACGCGCCAAAAATATGCTCAATTTCATCCGGACCCATCCCGATGCCGGTATCGGTAATGTTAATTAAAACCATATCGCCGGGAAGTGTTTGGCTCTCAATCGTGATTTGGCCTTCATAAGAAAACTTCACGGCGTTTTTCAAAACATTCCAAAAAATCTGCTGGAGGCGAACGGCATCGCCGAAAATTTTATGGCGCTCCGCCCGAAGTTCCAGTTTCAGCACGATTTGTTTTTGTTCAATTTCATTGAGAACGGTCAAAGTGGCGTCATTCAAAATTTCGTGGACATCGAGCTCGGACTGATTGAGCACTAATTTTCCGCGGGTAATGCGGGTGAGGTCCAACAAGTCATCAATGAGCCGGGCTTCCAGCTCAATGTTTTTGCGGATAGTATCGAAATTCTTTCTGATGTGGGGTGGCAAATCAGGATCGTGCGCCGCATCGCTCGCCAAAAGCAGCACCGGGCTAAGGGGCGTCCGCAATTCATGAGACAGCGCTGCCAGAAAATCATCTTTGGCTCGATTGGCGGCCTGTTCTCGCGCTAAAATTTCCACCAGCTCACTTTCTGAGCGCTTGCGTTCGGTAACGTCGCGCGCTGTTTTTGAGGCGCCGATGATTTTACCCTGGGCGTCTTTGATGGGTGAAATCGAGAGGGAAACGTCAATGCGCTTTCCCTCTTTATGCTGACGAACGGTTTCATAGTGGTCGATAACTTCGCCGTGACGAACGCGCTGAAGAATCATTGTCTCTTTGTCCTGAAGTTCCACAGGCGTTAGAATGGTGACCGGCTGCCCAATCAGCTCGTGTGGCGCGTAACCGTAAAGCTGCAACGCTCCTTTGTTGCAACTAATGATTTTGCCATGGAGATCAAGTCCGAGAATGGCATCCTCGGAATGTTCCACTATCGCCGCCAGCCAGCGATGCACCTTCTGCATTTGCTTGAACGTCGTGATGTTCCTGAAAACACTTTTATAGACGATCTGGCCGGCTTGTTTCTCTAATATTGGAATGCTGAATAGTTCAATAAAAATCGGCTCTTCATCCGTTTTGTGGGCCAATTGCAATTCAACGAACGAGGGATGGGTGGGCTCGGAATTTTGACGGCAGCACGCGAGATGTTCCAAAAATTTTCCACGATCGGCGTTAGCTATGAACTCAACAAACCGCACGCCGATCATCCCATTGCCATGATGACTCAGAAGTTGGACGGCGGACGGATTAATTTCCCGGATGAGGCCGTCAGCCGTGAAGGTCACAAAACCAATCGAGGTAAAATTGGGTGAACCATCACCCTGCTCACTCGAAGTCTTGCGGTTTTCTTGAAGAGCACGAGCAATTTCACTCCCCACTCGTGCGGCTGAATTATCGGCCGGGCGTTGCTTTCCCCTTGAGCGGTCTAATCCGACCTCTTTCATTTTACCCTTGATATGCGAAAGTCACACGGAACTGGAAGTCAGATTCGGTTCCATCGCTAATCCTCCCGCTTCACAATACACGCAAGCGCCAAAATGTTCCACTGGTAATTGTTCAGATTCGAAAAAAAATCAACGCGGAACAATTAAATGAGACAATTTTGAACCACTCGGCCGGTGCACAAAAAGTTTGGGAGCAAAAATGGGCCGGAATACAGGCAATCCCGGCCCTTTTGGGGGTAACTGGCGCTGTTGATTGCGCCGGTAAGGTTCTAACTTCGGCCGTTCGCATTTTTACACGTTTGGCAGAACAACAACTTTTAGCAGTGGCCGTGCCGCTCTCGTAAATCACGGTAAAACCAATGGTTTTTGTGAAATGAGAAGAAATTGCCTTTGCCGAAAACTTGCGGAACGCAATTTTGTGAAGCCATTAAATTGCAGGTCGCAAATGTCCAACGGCGTAAGCTTATTGCCTCCGCTTCTTTTGAAGGCTTTCGCGTGTCTGCTTCATGGCCTGAATTGTGGCGTCCAAATCTTCCGCTTTGATTTCAGTCTCGTGGAGAATTTTTTTTGCCGCCTTCAATCTGCCTCTTACCAGGCTCTTAATCTTTAACGTCACTGGCAAGTGATTGAGCACCTGTAAAAATGGCAGCTTGAACCGCCCGCTGCGCCGAATTAACAATCCGATTTTCCAATACGGTGACAATTTTCACGCCGCTCCTGGCACTATGTTGCCAGGCATAACAGGTCTTCGCTTTTTTGTGTCCAGTTATATCAAATACCGAGACCTGCCCCTTCCATACGGTTTCGTTTCCTCCCGTTTTCTCATGGACGAAAACCGTTTCCCGATGCGTTGGCCTGCACCGATGCTTTATTTGGATCGCCGTTTGAAGCGTATCCAGATGATTTGGTTGCTGTGGCATCGTGTAAAATCTTATCTTCTTAGCAACAAAGATGCCGCCGCTGGATTGTGTGTTTACAAGGGAAAATCAAAAGTCAACGTCATGGTTAATGCAACCTTCCATGCAATTTGCAATTGTTGAGCAAAATGGCTGTCGATGCGCGATAAATGAATCGTTGAAACTCCTCAAAAAAGGCATTCAAGCCACCCTATAATTTCCCTTTGGTACTGGGGAGCATGCCGGCAATGCGCGGGTCATGGGTGCGCGCGGCGTCCACGGCGCGGGCAAAGGCTTTGAAGAGGGCTTCGACGATGTGGTGCGGTTCATCGCCGTAGAGAAGTTCCAGGTGCAGGTTGCAGCGGGCTTCATTGGCAAAGCCCTGGAAAAATTCCCGCGCCAGGCCGAAACGAAACGCGCTCGAGGCGTCCTGTTTTTTTTCTGATTCGGAAATTTTCTTTTGGGCAAATTTGTCGAGCCCGCGCCATACCAGGTGCGGTCGGCCGCCGAAATCAATCACGCAACGCGCCAGGCATTCGTCCATGGGCACATAAGCCTCACCGGTAAAGGGATTTTTTGGATGAAAACCATGACCGTAGCGGCGGATGCCTTTTTTATCGCCCAGCGCCTCCACCAAAGCCTGGCCGAGGGCAATGCCGCAATCTTCCACGGTGTGATGGGCGTCCACTTCCAGGTCGCCATCGCATTTTAGCTGCAGGTCAACAACAGCATGTTTGGCGAACAGCGTGAGCATGTGGTCGAAAAAGGGAATGCCAGTGCGAATTTGTGACCGGCCTCTGCCGTCCAAATTGAGAAGGACAGAAATGCTGGTCTCAGCGGTTTTGCGGGAGATCTTTGACCGGCGCGTTTTCATGGAGGGAATTAAACCAAAGCGGCCGGCCAAAAACAAAGCGCAATTCAATGCGCTGATTCTTTCTTCCGCAACTCGTTAATCTGTTGCTGAAGGTCCTGGGGTTTGGGCGATGCCAATTGGGCTTCCTGCAGGTCGGCAATGGCCGTTGCGTAATTGCCGGCCTTGGCATCCAAATCCGCGAGATGTTCCGCGAGCTGTTCGAAAAGGAAACGGTCGTCAAAATTGTCATTGTTGGGCTTGAGACGTTCCGGGAGCGGGACCCCGGGTTCTTCCTGCATCCAACCACGGATGGCAGCGACCCAGATTCCCCGCGCCTGTTTGGGCTTATTGTAATTTTCGTAGTAGATGCGTCCCAATTCGAACAGGAGCTGGGGGTTGCCCGGGTTATAGCGCAAACCTTCGCGGAGGACCTGCTCGGCCTCGGGAACTTTATTGAGCTTGCTCCGCAGCCAATAGGCCATGACGAGATAGGTTTTGATATTGGAAGGGTCGAGTTTCGCGGAGAGGTCCAGCCAGGGCAATATTTCGCGCACTTTGCTGCTGTTGCTCAGGTCGTCGTCAGGCCCGCCTTCATCGAGATGTGTGTGCCGGTTGGGAATGAAATTCCGGCCAAAGGCATCAATCCAATCGCGGGGCGGACCCATAAAACTAGTTTCCTCGCCGGTGTTATGGCTGGCGACAGCGCCGGTGTCTTCCGCCATGTGGGCGGTTTCGAACGCCTGCCGGTTATCGAAAATGGTCGGGTAATAACCGCTGTGGTAGTAGGCATCCGCCTTGATGAAAAAATTATTGGCAAACATCCGGCTGCTGCCGCCGAGCAACAGTTTAAAGAAGTTGTCGGATTGATGCGCGGCATTTTCCAGGGCGATATAGCGGGGAACCAGGCCGGCTGCGAGGCCGAACGATAATATGAAGAGCGCGACCAGCAGCAGCCCGTATGTTCGTGCGGAAGCCATGCGTTGCAATCAATTAACGGGTTTACGGCGGAAGACCAGGCAGGCGGCAGCCAGAAAAAATCCCATGTAAGCCATCAAATAGAGCGCGGTGAGAACGACAACGCCCCAGGGAACGAGCGGCCAGTCGAAGGTGGTGCGGGTCCGCAGTTCAAAAGGCCATTCCAGGTGGGGCATGGCAAAATAAATGGTATAGACGATGGTGCGGGCCGGTTCGTGCAGCGCCAGGGCAAATTGGTCTAGGTATCTGCCGACGCACAAAATGGCGGCGCAGATGGCAAAACAAATTGTGGAGTTGGACGACGGCGCGGCAAAGACGAGCGAGCCAAGCAACGAAAGCGCGACGACGACGCCCAGCGCCATCCAGTGCAAAAAGGCAGCCTGGAAGTAATTCAGGAGCGGCCATTGGTGCTCGCGGCTGGCTGCCAGCGCGCCATAAAAACCGTAAAAGCAAATGAGTGTCAGGCCGCAGACAATCCAGCAGCCAAAGAATTTTCCGCAAATGAGTTCGGTGCGGGACAGCGGCTTGGCGAGCAGCGGCAACAGCGTCCTTTGTTCGCGCTCAGCGGGAATTTGGCGGGCAGCGGTGGTGATGGCAATGATGAGAGACGAAACCCAAATCATCAGCATGCACAGTTCCTTGAGATAACCCACAATTTTGTCTTCATTGAGGATATTAACGGAACCCATGATCAGGCAGATGATGATGGTGAGGATGAACAGGACATAGAATTCCTTGCGGCGATACATCTCGATCAGGACCACTTTGGCGATGGCAAAGATATTTCTCATTCGTGATGGCCGATGATGTTCAGAAACGCTTTTTCGAGTGTTGGTTGCGTCCCCATGATTTGCTGGACGGGGCCCATGGCTTTTAAATCGCCATTGGAAATGATGGCCACCCGGTCACAAACGGTTTCAACCTCTCCCAATTCATGCGAGGAGAAAAAAACCGTTTTACCCTCGTTCTTGAGCCGTTGGATGATGTCGCGGACTTTCATGCGTCCCAGGGGGTCGAGGCCGCTGGTGGGCTCGTCTAAAATCAGGAGGTCCGGGTTGTTGATGAGCGCCTGCGCCAGGCCGACGCGCTGCTGCATGCCTTTGGAATACGTTTTGATGAGCCGTTTGCGGGCGGATTCCAGTTCCACCAGTTTGAGTGTTTCGTCGATGCGTTTGTCGGCTTCCGCGCGCGGCAGGCCAAAAATTTGAGCATAAAAACGCAGAAGTTCCTCGGCGGTAAGAAACTTGTAATAGTACGTCATTTCCGGCAAATAGCCGATGCGCTGGCGGGCGATGGGCTGGGTTACGTCAATGCCAAACAGGGACGCCGTGCCGCTGGTGGGCCGGACGAATCCCAGCAGCACATTCATGGTGGTGGTTTTGCCGGCGCCGTTGGGACCGAGGAAACCGAAAACTTCGCCCGTGGTAACTTCGAGGTCAAGCCCGTTAAGGGCCACTTTGGTCATTTGTCCCAATTCCCGGCTCTTATACTCCACGCGCAATTTTTCCGTTCTCAGAATGACACTCATGCCTTGTGCGCTGTTTATTAGTTCAAACGCGCTGAGAAGTCAACGTCGTGGAAGCAAATGAAAAGTGCGGCCGATGGCAGAATTTTTTCGGCCAGGGCCGCACATTGAATCAGAGAATCATTCCGGTATGGGAGGAATGTGTGGATTGCTTGGCAATGAACTGAGCGAGCAGGTCATTTGCGGCACGGAGCTAACGTTATTGATCGTATAGCTGCCGCCTGCCGGACAAGTGGGAACAGCGCTGTTTGAATTTAACTGGATGTAGGGCGTTAAATCCGTAGCCAGGCTGGGTGGAGGCGAACCGGCCGCCTGGCCGGTTTCCATGGCCCACTGTTCAATGGCCGAACCGATCTGCCGCAAGTTATTGATGCAGGCGTTCTGCTGGGAACTGGCGCGGGATTTTATGAAGTTGGGCAGGGCAATAGCGACCAGCAGGCCGATAATGCCTACAACGATCATAATTTCGATGAGCGTGAACCCGCCAGGGCGATGAATGTTCTTTTTCATAGGCTTATTTTTTCACCCATTGGATGCTCACAATCGGTTGAAATCTCACAGGCCCAAAGCCGGGGCTTCCGGGCCTGTGACGATTTAAACGCCATTACGGCGACTTGTGCGGCTGGGCCGTCAAGGTGCTCAAAGAGCAGGTGACTTGAGGGATGGTACCCACGGTGGCCACCGCGTAGCTGCCGCCTGACGGGCAGGGCGGAATGCTGCTGTTGGAATTCAACTGAATGTACGGAGTCAGGTCATTGGGATAGCTGACCGTGGCGCCGGTTTGCTGGCCTGTTTCCAGGGCCCATTCATTCACTGCCGCGGTAATCTGCCGCATATTGTTGATGCAAGCATTTTGCTGGGACGTAGCACGGGCCTTCACGAAGTTGGGAATGGCGATGGCGGCCAGCAAGCCAATGATGGCCACGACAATCATGATTTCCACCAGGGTGAAACCCGCTTTACGGGATTGTTTCATTTTTTTCATGTTCAACTCTCTCTCTACGATAAGCGTAGTGAACTCAGCAACAGGCGGGTTATGATGATGACATTTTAGTTCACTGTATTGCCTGCTGCAACCGCTCAGACAAGGACCACCGCAAGGCGGTCTTTGTCAACGTGATACTAAGCAGTTTTAGTGCCGCCCAATCCATGCATTACTATAGAAAGCCTGGGGATTTCGCTTGAAACGCAAAAATAAAAAAGGCTCGAAGCCGGAGCTTCGAGCCTGTGAACCAACTACAGAATAAATTACGGCGACTTGTGCGGCTGGGCCGTCAAGGTGCTCAAAGAGCAGGTGACTTGAGGGATGGTACCCACGGTGGCCACCGCGTAGCTGCCGCCTGACGGGCAGGGCGGAATGCTGCTGTTGGAATTCAACTGAATGTACGGAGTCAGGTCATTGGGATAGCTGACCGTGGCGCCGGTTTGCTGGCCTGTTTCCAGGGCCCATTCATTCACTGCGGCAGTGATCTGGCGCATGTTGTTGATACAGGCATTCTGTTGCGAGGTGGCACGGGCTTTCACAAAGTTGGGAATAGCGATGGCGGCCAGCAAGCCAATGATGGCCACAACAATCATGATTTCCACCAGGGTGAAACCCGCTTTACGGGACTGTTTCATCTGTTTCATAGTACTTTTATTACTTTCTACTCGGAGTAGCGGTGGAACATTACCACAGGCGGGTTATATGATGACGTGTTTGTTCACTTGATTGCCTGTTGTAACCGCACACGTTTGCGAAGTGTAGCACTGCATATGCCAGAGAGCAAAGTATAGAAATAGAGTGATTTTGTGCCAAAACGTTCAAATTTCGTCCTGCCTTTTGGGGCTGGTGTATGATTTTTTAAGGACACTGTACGATTTCAGGACACAGTTCCGCTTAACAATGTCATTTGACATTCCTGGTAAAATAAGCCAATCTGACGGGGAGTTGACTGCGAAATTTCCCCTGTCGTGTTGAGGAAGGTTCCTCGAAACGCTCGGTTGACAAATCCATTTTTGAACTTTCCCAGTCACTGGCCGTCCAATGCGTGAAGGCCTTACATAGTGAGGAAATCAAAATTCCATCCAGAACAAACTTAATTTTTTATGCCAAGAGTCGCCAAAAAGCCAAAAACCAAACCACCGGAGGAAGCTCCGGGCGAAGCGCCCCAAACGGCCGCGCCCGCGCCGCCGCCTGAACCTGCTTTGCAGCCGCCGTCAAAACCCATCGAACCGACAGCTACCGAAGAAGAGTCCAAATCACAGGAAGACCGCGGTTCCCAGCGGGATAAAATCGTCGCATCCCTCAATATCGCCAAGCTACAGGCGATGAGCATGACCGAGCTCAACACGATGGCCAAAGAGCTGAACGTGGAGAATTTCGGCACCATGCGCAAACATGAGGTCATCTTCCACATCCTCCAGAAAAATGCCGAGCGCGCCGGCGTGCTCTTTTCCGAAGGCGTCCTGGAGGTATTGACCGAAGGCTTCGGGTTCTTGCGCTCGCAAAGTTTCAATTACCTTCCCTGCCCGGAGGATATTTACATTTCCCCGTCGCAAATCCGCCGCTTCGATTTGCAAACGGGCAATCTCATCGCCGGCCAAATCCGTCCGCCCAAGGAAAAAGAGAAATTTTTCGCGCTCCTCAAGGTCGAGGCCGTGGATGGCGAGGACCCGGATAAGGCAAAGGAAAAAACGCATTTCGACAACCTCACGCCGTTGTTCCCGAACAAGCGCTTCATCCTGGAAACGGCCCAGGATGAATTGAATACGCGCGTCCTGGACCTGGTATGCCCCATCGGCAAGGGCACGCGCGGATTGATTGTCGCGCCGCCGCGCACGGGCAAGACGGTGCTGATGCAAAAAATCGCCAATGCCATCCTGAAGAACAATCCCGAGTCCTATTTGTTCATCTTGCTCATTGACGAGCGTCCCGAGGAGGTCACGGACATGGAGCGCACGTGCCGTGGTGCGGAAGTGATTTCGTCCACGTTCGACGAACCGCCCGAGCGGCACGTCCAGGTGGCGGAAATGGTCATTGAAAAGGCCCGCCGGATGGTCGAGCACAAGCGCGACGTCGTGATTTTGCTCGATTCTATTACCCGTTTAGCCCGCGCCTATAACACCATCCAGCCGCATTCAGGAAAAATTCTTTCCGGTGGCGTGGACGCCAACGCCTTGCACAAACCGAAGCGCTTTTTTGGCGCAGCTCGAAATGTCGAGGAAGGTGGCTCGCTCACCATCATGGCGACCGCCCTGGTGGACACCGGTTCGCGCATGGACGAAGTCATCTTCGAAGAGTTCAAAGGCACCGGCAACATGGAAGTCCATTTGGACCGCGCCTTGGTGGACCGGCGTATTTTCCCGTCCGTCAACATCGAGCGCTCCGGCACGCGCAAGGAAGAATTGCTCTATCACCCGGACGAATACAATCGCGTCGTCATTTTACGCCGCGCGCTCACCGGCGTGCCGCCGGTGGAAGCCATGGAGTTGATGCTCAACAAGCTCAAGAAGAACAAGAGCAATATTGAGTTTTTGCTCAACATGGCCGTGGGTTGATAGTAAACTCCCAAAATATCCAGGGGCTATGGCCGGTCCGGGCAGGGCCGGCCGGGCTGCTTTCCTGAAATTCATTCGATTGGCAAATTACTGAAATGTTCGTCGGCAGGTTTATAAAATTTTTCACGTCGCTGCGCCTCACCGTGGTCCTGCTGGCGTTTGGCATCATCCTGGTATTCGTCGGCACGCTCGCGCAGGTGGATGAGGGCCTCTATAACGCCCAGGCGCGCTATTTTCGCCAGTGGCTCGTGCTCGGGCTCGACCTGTCGGGAAGAAGAATTCCAATTATTTTGCCCGGTGGTTATCTCATCGGCACGCTGTTGCTGGTTAACTTGCTTGCCGCGCACATCTATCGCTTCCAGTTCTCGGTCAAAAAAATCGGCATTCAACTGGCCCACCTGGGCGTGATTCTGTTGCTGGTCGGCCAGCTCGTCACGGACATGCTGGCGCATGAATCGCAACTGAGTTTCGCCGAGGGACAATCCAAAAATTACGCCGAGAGCGCCAACAAATATGAACTGGCATTCACGAGCCCGTCCGGCGCGAACTCCGAACGCGTTGTCGCCTTCCCGGCGCAATGGCTCGCGCACAACCATGAAATTCAAAACGCCAATTTGCCGTTCACTATTCGGGTGAAGAGTTACTGGCCGAATTCGCAGACGGAATTCCGCGCGCCGATGATGCAGAATGGCCCCCCGCAGGTGCCCAATGGCATCGCGCAGAATTTCAATTTTTGGCCGACGAATGAAGTGAAAACCATGGACGACAAAAACGCTCCGACGGCCGAGATTGAGTTGGTTGGCCCCAACGGCTCCCTGGGCGATTGGATCGTCTCCGATTGGGCCGCTGACGACGCCAAGATTGAACAGGTGCGAGAAGGTTATACGGGGGAACTCGGCGCGCAAATGACAGAACAAATCATCGCTAATTTAACCCGGCCGCAGTCTGTGGATATAAATGGCACGAAATATACCCTTGAGTTAAGGCCGCAGCGGATTCGTTTCCCATTTTCGCTTACCCTCCTCAAGGCGACGCACACGGTGTATGAAGGCACGGACATCCCCAAGGATTTCCGGAGCCAGGTGCAGTTGCAAAACCCGCAAACGGGCGAAAACCGCCAGGTGGAAATCTCGATGAACCATCCGTTGCGCTATGCCGGGCTGACATTTTATCAGCAGCAAATGACTGCCGGCGAGGCCACGGTGCAGGCGGGGCTCACGCCATGGTCGCTGTTGCAGGTGGTGCATAACCCCGGTTGGTTGACGCCGTACATCGGTTGCGGACTGGTGGCTTCCGGGCTCGTCATTCAATTTATGTTCCATCTTGTGGGCTTTATTACGAAAAAAAGATGAGTAAAATCGTCCAATGAAAAAAGTGCTGCCCAGATTATTGCCCATCGTTTTGACGATGGTGATGGCCGTGTGGTTTCTGGCGCAAATGCAGCCGCCCAAAAATAAGGGTTTTCCGTATTCCAAATTCGGAAAGCTGCCGGTCGTGTTCAATGGCCGGTTAAAGCCCATGGATTCGCTGGCTCGCAATTCACTTCTGCAAATCAACGAGATGCAGGACCTGGATCTCGAGCCGTGGGAAAGCCCGCTCAAAAATCACCAGACTATTTCCGCCATCGAGTGGCTGGCCAATGTGATGATGAACCAGCGCGTGGCGGACAATTGGCCGGTCTTTCGCGTCGATAATCCGGACCTCGTCGCTTTCCTGAAACTGCCCGACCGCGACACGGCGCAGCACCAGGACGGCGAACATTATTCGTGGAACCAAATCGTGCCATCGCTCGATGCGTTCGACAAGGAGAGCGAACGCGTGGAAAAAATTGAAAGCGCCGACCGCAACGCTTACGAACACGACGTCGTGAAGGTCCACGACCGGCTGGAACTTTACGCGCAACTTCGGAACACCGTTCAGCCGGAGGACGCGCAGAATTGGAAGCAGGAGTTGGCGGATTACGAAGCCCTGATTCCGGCAGGCGTCGCGGCCGTTCGCGCGCAACAGGACAAGCAAAAATATGACGAGCAGGTGTTCAACGCCTTCCTGGCCGAGTTACAACGGTTTGACTTCATGTCCAGGCTCGAGCCCCCGCTCATCATTCCGCCGGAAAATGGCGCCGGCAATTGGAAAAACGTCGGGACGGTCATGCTGGAATCGGCCAAGGGGAATCCTGTTCCGCCGGCGGTCGAGAATTATGCCGCTATGGCCGTGGCGCTCCAGAACAGCGATACGAACGGGTTCACCGCTGCCTTGGGCGATTTTCGTTCTTCACTGGTTCCCACCTTCAGCCGGTCAATGGCCAGGGTCAATGCGGAAGTATTCTTTAACCAGATGCAGCCGTTCTACAACGCGATGGTCATTTACCTTTTCGCCGGCCTGCTCGCGATTTTTTCGTGGTTCAATCTTTCCGAATCGCTGCGGCGCTCGGCTATTTGGCTCGTCGGGCTGGCGTTTCTAATCCATACGACGGGATTGATTTATCGTATCATCCTGCAAGACCGCCCGCCGGTAACGAATCTCTATTCCTCGGCCATTTTCATCGGTTGGGGCGCCTGCCTGCTGGGAATGATCCTGGAAAAATTCCATAAAAACGGCATTGGCGCGGTCGTCTCGGCGGGCATCGGCTTCATCACGCTCATCATCGCGCACAATCTCGCCCTCGATGGCGATACGATGGAAATGATGCGCGCGGTGCTGGATACCAATTTCTGGCTGGCCACGCATGTGGTCGCCGTCACCACCGGCTACGCGAGCACGTTTGTGGCGGGATTTTTGGCGCTGATTTATATCATACGCGGTGTCTTCACCCGGACGCTGGACGAAGCCACGGCAAAATCGCTGGCGCGAATGATTTACGGAATCGTTTGTTTCGCGACGTTGTTCAGTTTTGTGGGCACCGTGCTCGGCGGCATTTGGGCCGACCAATCGTGGGGCCGGTTTTGGGGCTGGGACCCCAAGGAAAACGGCGCGCTCATTATTGTGCTCTGGAATGCCCTCATCCTCCATCTGCGCTGGGGCGGGATGATCCGCGAGCGTGGCCTGGTCAACTGCGCGGTCTTTGGCAACGTCGTCACGAGTTGGTCGTGGTTCGGTGTGAACATGCTCGGCATCGGCCTGCACAGTTACGGGTTTACCGACGCAGCGTTCAAATGGCTGTCGCTTTTCGTCCTGAGCCAGCTGGGCTTTATCGCCCTCGGCTTGTTGCCCGCCCGCATGTGGAAAAGTTTTAGCGCAGCGCCAAAAGATTTAACGCCGCAGGAGACATGAGCTTTCCTCGGGCGCTTGAGTAACAACAAGGCTTTTAGGTCGTCCTCATATTGAATGTTTCTAATTTTTCACGAATCCGTCGTTGCATGCCCCGATTTTTTCTGCGAAACTAAAGCAGTAGGCGCGATGCAAATCTATCCCAAACATTACTGCGGTGTCTTCGGCATTTTCGGTCATCCCAATGCGGCCGAACTGACTTACTACGGCCTTTACGCCCTGCAACATCGCGGCCAGGAAAGCGCGGGCATCGTCACGAGCGACGGGAAAAATTTTCGCGCGCACCGCGGCATGGGTCTCGTCCCGCAAATTTTCAACGGCGATATCTTGCACCAGCTCGTGGGCAACATCGCCGTCGGGCACACGCGCTATTCCACTACCGGCTCGTCCCAGTTAAAAAACGCCCAGCCGCTCACCGTGGATTGCGCACGCGGGCAAATCGCCATCGCCCACAACGGAAACCTGACCAACGCCGCGCGCCTGCGCGATGAGTTGGAAGCCCGCGGCTCGATTTTCCAGACCACCGTGGACAGCGAAATCATTTTGCACCTCCTCGCCCAGCCGGACGCCAACGGCACCAAAAATCCGTTTGTCCACACGCTGCGCAAACTCGAAGGCGCTTATTCGCTCGTTATCATGACGGATAAGGAATTGATTGGCGCGCGCGACCCGTTCGGTTTCCGGCCCCTGTGCATTGGCAAACTCGGCGATGCCTACGTGCTGGCCAGCGAGACTTGCGCGTTCGACCTCATTCACGCCAAGTTTATCCGCGACGTCGAGCCCGGCGAGATTGTCATTATCAACGAACAGGGCCTGCAAAGCATCCACGCCTTCCCGGAACAACAGCGCCGCGCGTTTTGCATTTTCGAATACGTCTATTTCGCCCGCCCGGACAGCACCATTGCCAATCGCAACGTCTATAAGGTACGCGTCGAAATGGGCCGCCAGCTCGCCCGCGAATTTCCGATTAAGGCCGATGTCATCTTGCCCGTGCCTGACAGCGGCAACTGCGCCGCGCTCGGTTATTCCCTCGAGTCCGGCATCCCGTTCGAAATGGCCTTCGTGCGCAATCACTATGTCGGTCGCAGCTTTTTGCAGCCGTCCCAGCTCATCCGCGATTTCAACGTCCGCGTGAAGCTGAACCTCATCACCGAGTTGGTGAAAGGCAAGCGCGTCATCGTCGTGGACGATTCCATCGTGCGCGGCACCACGTGCAAAGCGCGC